>OMFB01000375.1_pt1 | contig 7742 bp, 9 predicted proteins | sample 1645571 | NCBI WGS metagenome assembly OMFB01 (sample SAMEA103958166, study PRJEB25191) | human gut metagenome | biome: human-associated habitat [ENVO:00009003]; feature: intestine environment [ENVO:2100002]; material: feces | place: Germany | collected 2013/2015 | reverse complement strand
GCATATATGGCCCATTCGGGAATGTTGTCCCATTCCGTCTTTTTCATGTGCGCTGCCATAACTTACCGTTTTATGCGGCGGAAAGCCTACAGATTATCTCCTGAAGTTCCTGTTCCCATTTTCTATCAACATTGCCGAAGGATGGATAGGTAAGCTGGTACCAGTTGTGGTAGTCGAAGAGTTTCATCCTCAGCGGATAGTAGTCGAACATTTTCCTGCCGTCCCTGAAGATGCGGATATGGTTTGTACCTACGTTCATGGACTGTAGTCCGTGTCCGTTTAGAATCTCATGGAATCTTTCCATCGGAGTGAAGTTGCTTCTGCTCATATCTTTCATTTTTTTGAGTTAGACATCTGCGGCTTGTCAAGCCGGTATTTTATTTCTTGCCTGCCTTTCTGTCCCGTGCCGGATTGCACAAGGCTTTGCGAAAAAATACCGGAGCCCCCGGGCGAGGATGATTTTTTCAGCAAACCACGGAGGGGCCCGGCCTTGCACAATCCAGCGGGCACGGGACGACCTTTGCAGGCTAAAATAAAAAAGCGGCCTTTCAATGGCTATTCATTATCCTTGTCATTTTCTTCCTGTGGTATCAGGTGTTTCAAATCAGGGTCGTTCTTTATACGGGTCATCTCATCTTCGATTATCCGCACCACGTCCGCTTTTATCTGGGAATAGTTCCGGTCTATCTGCTGTTGCATGATGTCGTTGCCGTCCTCGTCCTTGAACTCGTTGATGACGGGTATCTTCTTGTAGGCTTTTGTTTCCGCCGCCACTTTTTCACTGTCGACAATAATCCGCGCATGGAAAATCTTCTGTTCTATCTCTTCTCCGAAATTGTCCGCCACGCTGCCCACGAATGTTCCCTGCGAGAGATTGGCTATTTTGGATGCCGGTATCAGAGAATCCAACTGCGTGTTGATGGAGGTGGATGTATCCTGCCGGTTGATGGAGATGGATTGCCTTTGTTGCAGGATTTTACCGAACCGCTCGGAAAGGCTCTTTGCGGTTTCACCTACCACTTGGCCGCTGAATATATTGCCGACCGTATTTTGGATTACCTTCGCCTCTTTTTCACCGTAGTCACGGGTCAGCTGGGAGAAATCCTGGAAGCCGAGACAGACTGCCACTTTGTTGCTTCGGGCGGTGGCTATCAGATTGTCAATACCCCGAAAATATATCGTGGGTAGCTCATCTATGATGATGGAGGATTTCAACTGTCCTTTCTTGTTTACCAGTTTCACTATACGGGAATTATACAGACCGAGAGCCGCCGAGTAGATATTCTGCCTGTCCGGATTATTTCCCACACATAGGATTTTCGGATGTTCAGGATTATTCAAATCCAACGTGAAGTCATCGCCTGTCATGACCCAATAAAGCTGCGGTGAAATCATCCTCGAAAGCGGGATTTTTGCCGACGCTATCTGACCCATGAGCTGCTCCGCAGCCCCTCCAAGCCACGCATCCATGAACGGCGAAAGGTAGTTCTCCAGCTCCGGATAAGAGGTCAGTATCGGAAATATATCCTCGTAACGGCGGTTCAGAAACTCGATAGCATGGGGAAACGTGCAAAACTTCCCGTTCTGATAGATTTTGAGATACCAGATAATACTGGCAAACAGAATGATAGGTGACTCCACGAAGAAGTCGCCCTGCTTTTGCACCCACGTTTTATTGAGGTTGAGCATTATTGTGTAGGCACTCTCATAGGCATCCGTAATATCTTCCATAAAATCCGGGTGAATGGGATTGCACCGATGAGAGCGTCGCGGGTCGTCGAAGTTGATCACATAGAACTTCGGCTTTACCTTGTAGCCGTCCGGGTGGTTCAGCAAATGGTTGTAGGCAATAGTAGATAGGTCGGGATACTTGAAATCGTAGATGTATTGACTAAAGCCCTTTTCAATCTGTTGCTTGATAAAATTGTTTACCACGGCATAGGACTTGCCGCTGCCCGGCGTACCCAACACGATGGACGCACGGAAGGGATTAACTACATTGATCCAACCGTTGTTCCAGCGTTTCCTGTAATAGAAACGTGTCGGCAGATTGACCGAATACTCGCTTTCGATAAGCCTCGTTTCCTGCATGAAACTCTCGTTCTCGTTGTTGAAAACATCCTCCATCAAATTGTGTTTCAACAGGCGGCTCATCCACAGACCACCCATCAACAGGCAGACATAGCCCGTTCCAATGGTAAGGACATACAGTCCCGTCACCGCTTCAAGCGGCAGCGGCAGGGGCAGCAACCACCAGTTCAGGAAAAACAGCACGAACCCGACGGCAAATGCTGTCCAGATTCTCCCCCAAGTGATTTTCTCACCCTTGACACCCTTCGTACCCAGACAGGACAAGGCAAGCAAAAGGACGGAAAACAGCTTCGTGTAGAGAATGGAATGGAACAGCCCCGCCGTGCGGTCGAAGTTCAGAAGGATTTTGTCCACCACGCCGATGTTCACGCCCCACAGCCGGATGGCTTCGTAGCAGAACCAGTACACGTTCATGACCACTAAAATGATACTCACGGCACGCAGAAAATCCATGATTTTCGCCAATGCCCTCAAATCGTCTTCTTGTTGTGACATACATTGATTTTTTAATTGTTGATACTCTGATTACATACCCAAGCCCTTGCGTTTTTTCTTCTTTTTGCGCTTCATCGCCCGGATGAAAGCCTCTTCCTCGGCATCTACCGCCGGACCTTCGGGAGTGAGCAAGCCCATACCGCCCGATATATCTTCACTGTCGTAGGCGGTCTGCCCGTGTGCCTTGTCCGCAGCATCCACAGGGATGGATAGCGGTATCGGCGGTTGTCCGGCGTATGGCAGGGTGAAGTGTTCCTGCAAGGCATTCGCCGAAAGCTCCTTACCCATGCGCGAACCGTTCAGCACGCATCCCGTGCGGTGGTCGATGAAGGTAGCCCCATAGATGCGCCCTTCCTCTGTGTAGCGCAGTACGGTGTCGATGCCCTTCTCTTTGAGTTGGGATACAAATTTGTCCTTGTCATAAGTGCCTTGCAGCACGGAAAGGACGGTGCGTTTCGTCATGTCTGCCAGTTTCCTATCCTTGATTTCCGATTTGGAACGGACAAACTTCTTCTGTACGGCTTCATAGCCTGCGGACTTCCCGAAAAGCGAGGATTTGAACGGGTTGCCCACCTTGTTACCCTTGTCGTCCGTGACGGAATAGACCAGCCCGTGATACTCCCGTCCGCGCACGTTGCCCCTCGCTTCCTCCACCGTCATATTATATAAGGAAAGGAGCGCACGGTATTCGCCCATCGTCTGGAAACGGTACTGCCCATTCAGAGCCTTCACGGTGTTGCCTACCTGCTTCTTCACATCACCTGCCGATGCGGCCACCTTGCGCAACGGATTATCCAATCTCTGATTTTTACGTTCTGCCGGATGCAATCCGTACTTCTGTTCCAGTTCCCTGCGGATACGGTCGCTGCGGCGGTAGAGAAAATCCCGGTTGAGCCTTTTCCCGTTCTCGTCCACGTTGACCGTCACGATGTGCAGGTGGTGGCGGTCGATGTCCTCGTGCTTGAATACAAGATAAGGCTGGTTTCCGAAACCGAGTTTTTCCAGATACTCGCGGGCGATATTCTGCAACTCAATATCGGTCAGCACATCCTCCGGGTGCGGGTTGAGAGAGATATGCACCACCGGCTTCTCGATCTTCATCTGCGGTGGCAGGAAGGTGAGAAAACCCTCCATCGCCTTGCCTATGTCCACCGTTCCCGAACCGTCATTGTAGATGCGGTTGGTGGTGAGAAGCCGCCCCTGCGCCTCGTTAATCTTCTCCCCGTTGTAGGCAATCGCGCCGTACAACGAACTTCCTACACTGATTTTTGCGACCATTTTGCCTCCATTTCCCTTGAAAGTTCCACAATCCGGCGGCTCAGTTTCACGAGTTCGACGGTGTGTTGCTCTAATTTGTAGAGCAACGCCATCGCCTTTTTCTCTGAAAAATGCAGCCTCAGTTCCTTCACGACTTGGTTGTAATTCGTACCCACGGCACGGAATTGTGCATGAAAATCCGACAGTTTGGTGTAATAGTCCACCAACGTCTTGTCCACCTTCAGCACCTTGAACGGTTGCCCGAAGAAGTGCGCTTTGAGGAAAACAGACCGTGCATAGACACCCGATTTTCCGAACATGGCGAGGAAACGGTTGTGTTCCTCCTCGTTGAAACGGACGGTGTACCGGTACACCGCCGGATCAAGTTTGGGATTTCTCCCTGATTTGCTTTTCCTTTTCTCTTTCATATTACTTTGGATTTAGCGGATTGACGGCATAAGCCGCCGCTTCGGATTACAGCACCGCAGTTCTGAAAGGCTTCCCGACTTCGGAGGGAAAGCCCGCCCCCTGCAAGGGCAAGTGCTTTTCGTGGCTGCTCAAAATATTTTGAGCGGCTGAAAAGACATCTTGCTATGTTCCGGCGAACATAAAAATCCGTCGGGGACGGATTGGGGGAATGCCTTTCAAACTCCGGGCTGCGCCACCTGCGGCGAACCCTGCCGTTCGGGTGCAAAGTTACGCCCTTAAAGCGGTATCGGACAGAGGCTTGACCCGGACAGTCAGTGCCAACCGGCGCAACATGCCGCCACTTGCCGGGGAAGTGGTACGGATTCAAAAATATCCTTGTTTATTTGCAGCATGATTCAAGAAACGAACGATTTGAAGATATGAAAAATGAGGCTTTCAAATACCCGGCAAACCGCTTTGGCGGCTATTTGCCTGACCGGATACCCGAACCTTCGGATACCCGGCTTTCCAATGACGCGGTGATTCACGGATTCAATGACTTCATGACGCAATGTCGTCATTCACCAGTTATCCGAATCCCTGCCTCACCGTTGAAGCGGATACGTGACGAACCGGACAGGCGGAGATTCGCTGACGCGGATATACATGTCACCGATTCCGTATCGGAGCAGGAAAACAATTCATCAACCATTAAAACCAACAGAACCATGAGTAATGAAACATTCGTTGCATTCGCAACACAGAAAGGGGGCATCGGCAAATCCACCGTCACGGCACTTTCCGCCAACTACCTCCACAACGTGAAAGGACACAATGTCGCCGTCATGGACTGCGACGCCCCGCAACACAGCATACACGGGTTGCGTGAACGTGAAACGGGACTTATCGGCGGAAGCCTCTATTTCAAGGCACTCGCGTGTGACCACTTCCGCAAGATAAGGAAGAACGCCTACCCGGTCATCGCAAGCGACGCCCTTAACGCCCTCGATGATGCCGAAAGGATGCTTGCCGCAGAAGAGGTGAAACCCGACGTCGTGTTCTTCGACATGCCGGGAACCCTGAAAAGCAACGGCGTGGTCAAGACCCTCTCGCAGATGGACTACATCTTCGCGCCCATGAGTGCCGACCGTTTTGTCGTGGAAAGCACCCTGCAATTCGCCGTGATGTTCCGTGACAACCTCATGACGACGGGACAGGCGAAAACAAAAGGGCTGTACCTGTTCTGGACGATGGTGGACGGCAGGGAGAAGAACGGGCTTTACGACCTGTATGAGGATGTGATCGCCGAGATGGGGCTGCCGGTGCTGTCCACCCGCCTGCCCGACAGCAAGAAGTTCCGGCGCGACCTTTCGGAAGAGCGCAAGAGCGTGTTCCGCTCGACCATCTTCCCGATGGATGCGTCCCTGCTGAAAGGGAGCGGCATCCGTGAGTTCTCGGAAGAGATAAGCCGTATCATCAGACCTCAATAATCATGGGCAGCAGGAAAGTGAACACCGAAGGCATCGACGAGGAACTGTTGATAGCCTCCATCGGCAGACGCAGGCAGGACGGGATCCTGTACCACGCGCAGGAGCCGCCCGCGCCTGCTCCCGAAGAAGAAAGCGTCCCGGAAACGGAACCGCCGCCCGTGCAATCCACGGCAAAAGAAAAACCGCAGAGGGACACCGTCCGCCGCAAACGGCAGGAGGACGACTATTCCGGGCTGTTCCTCCGCCGCAACGAGATAAAGACGCGCCAGTGCGTCTATATCAGCCGCGATGTCCACAGCAAGATTCTCAAAATCGTGAACGACATCGCCGGACGTGAAATCTCGGTAGGCGGCTACGTGGACACCGTGCTGCGCCAACATCTGGAACAGCACAAGGAGAAAATAAACGAACTGTACAAGAAACAACGTGAAGACTTGATTTGAATATGGAAAAGAACCAGAAAAACAGAAGTCCGCAGCATGACGGCGGCGGTATGCTTGCCCAAGTGCAGGCGAGTGTGGAAATCCTCTCTCCCGTGCCGTTAGGCGGCAAATGCGGTGAGAAGGACTATGAACGGCTGTTCATCCGTGAAGCCGAAGTGAAGGCACGCGAGGGAAAGATGGCGTATGTGCGCCCGGAGTATCACGACCGCATCATGCGTATCACCCGTGTGATCGGGCATGACCGGCTGTCGCTGTCCGCCTACATCGACCATGTGCTTACGCACCACTTCAACCAGTGCGAGGAGGCGATAAAAAGCCTTTACGCCCGGAATTACGACGCAGTATTTTAATCCTCAAAAAGTAACAGACATGAAAGGAAAGAAGAATGATTATCGCGCCTTCCTGAAAAAATCAGGAATCAAGGCGAGAGAGGGAAAGCAAGTGTACATCAGTTTGGCAAACCACAGCGTGATAACCGAAATCACCTATTTATTAGGTAAGGGAAACCTGACCATCGCCGACTATCTGGACAATGTGCTTAACGAACATTTCCAGACACACCGTGCCGAAATCAACCGTATGTTGGATTCAGTCCCCAAAGTAGAGCTATGAACATGACTATGATTCTGCTGACCGTATCGGTCGGCTGCAACCTGTGGTTCCTGTTCCTGCTCCTTTATGACAGGATCATGGAAACCAGACTTGTCCGCTTCCTAAGAAGCATAGCCGGACTGTGGCGGTCGTTGGGCGGCACGGCTGCAAAGCCCGAAACGGCAAGGGTAACACCGCCCGCAGAGACCCCAGCGGACATCATCGGCAAGAGCCGTTTCAGGATGGCATCGACCCGGACAACCGCTGCCATACCGACGCAAGAAGCCGCCACTTCGGAAAAAGGCATTGAGCTGACGGAGGAAGAGGCTACTTTTGACGACGGAAACACGGAAACCGTATCCCGTCCCGCCCAAGTCCCGGAGGATAAACTCGACGAAACCTTCACGAGCCTCACGCCTTCGGAACTGGAGTTCGGGGAGGACGAGCCGGAGGAAGAAACGTCCGACGCACCGAGGGCATCCGGAAGCAGCTTCGACGAGATAGACGATGCGGTCAGAACCGCCAAGAACCCGGAAGCGACAACGACGGAACGGGAGCGGGCGGCAAAAGTCTTCACCGACATGGAAGGGACGGAGCTGTACGAGAAGCTGATGACCGGCTCGTCTGAAATGAGCATCCGCATCAAGGGGCTTATCGAAATCCGGCTGAAGAAACCGAAAAAGGATTTTGTAGTCCCGGACAATATTGAGGACTTCGACATCCGCAACTATGTATAACGAGTAAAAAAGAATGAAAATGAAAACGTAAGACGGCATCACCCACGCGCACGGCAGTACAAGGTACAGCCGGTCCGCAACGGACACACCCAAGTCCGTAGAAACAAACGGGCAATCCACTAAACCAAAGTAAAGTAACCGAGTATCAACTGCCCGACAAAGGACCATCCACTCTTTTGACGGCAAAAACAAGAACAGTTTATGAACAAGAACATCAGACAAAAGTTTAT
>OMFB01000340.1_pt1 | contig 8193 bp, 6 predicted proteins | sample 1645571 | NCBI WGS metagenome assembly OMFB01 (sample SAMEA103958166, study PRJEB25191) | human gut metagenome | biome: human-associated habitat [ENVO:00009003]; feature: intestine environment [ENVO:2100002]; material: feces | place: Germany | collected 2013/2015 | reverse complement strand
AGGTTTAGTCCAGTTCAATCCGCGAATTCTGGTGCCAGTTTATAAACTGCATCAGTTTCTTCTTGCTAACGGCCAGAAATTTTGCCGACAGTTGATACCCGGTCAGATATGCTCGGGCAAAGGCAAATTTTTCCTGTCGGGTTTGCGCGGCCAAATGTTTGACGTCGGGCAGGGGAATGGTTTCATCCCGACTTTGCGCGAGGGAGTTCAAAACGGCGTTTTTCAGAATATTGTTGGCAAAATGCTGCATCTTGAGAGCGCCGCGGCTCATGTTGCTTTTGGGCGCAAAGCCCAGAAAAGAATGTTCGTCGGCCGTGTCGTTATCCTCCGGTTCCCGGCTGTCGTCCGCCTTGTCCCTATGCGACAGTTTGTCCCAGAATTCTTCAACGGGAACCAGCTTGTATGCTTTGGGCGGATTTCCCTCAATGCCGCTTTTGTCAATCTTGGCGCACATAAAAACGTTTCCTCCTCTTGAAGGCAGTCGGCAAAGCCCAAAGTCGGGTTCGGTCATCTGCAAAAATTCCTTAAAGGCAGTTTGCAGTTGATTATGATCGTCGGCCGCCGATTCAATCGAAACAAAACTGGATGCCGATGCAATATAGGGACAGTCCGGCGCATAGTTCAGAACCATCAGCCGGCTCAAGACAAGTTTTTGTTCCGCAGGGCTGTATCCGAGGTTTTTCATTTTTTCGGAAGTCAGTTTTTCCAGTTCGCGCGCTACATATGCGCCGTGGCAGTGTGTAACGAAATTGGCTTTGCGGACATAACGGGCGGCCGTTTCGGCCGGCAGCCGCTTTTTGCCGCCTTCGGTCGAGATTCGCGGCAGCAGGGTTTGTTCGAAAATATCCCGGATGTAAGCCGGCTTCAGAGTCTCCTCTTTTTCCTGCGCTGACAGTCCGGCAACAACCTCGTCAAAGGATTGCACCTGCGCGCTGTAATACAGGCAGCGGCGGGCAAGCCTGTCATGATGGAAATCGCCGAAATTGCAAACGGCTACACAGACGCGAACCGGTTTTCCTTTCAGTTCCGGAACATTTTTGACAAACGCGTCGGTTTGTTTCAGATAACCGTTGTATTCGCGGATATGGTCGCCTTTGCCGCCCGAGCCGCCGATGACGCAAACCAGTGTTTCGTCAGGGCGGATCGTTCCCGCCGGCTTAATCCGATACGGGGAATCCGCCGATGTTTCCGTCCGTTCGGCCAAAAAGGCAAAACTGATGCCGCGGCGCCTGGCTTTAAAAGCGGCCGTAATTTCTTTGATGTTCATCTTAAAAACCTTAGTCTAAATGATGTGGACAAAATAACTTATTTTGTTTAATTTGTCAATATTCGGTTTGCCTGCGGCGAAACCAATCTAAAGGGTAATTTTATTTTGTCGGTTTCATAATTATATATACGATGTTTTTTTATTAGCCGAACAACGGTTGACAGGGAGCGTTACAATGAAAAAAAGTCTGGTTGCACTGGCGTTTGGAACCATGGGTCTGGGAATTGCCGAATTCGGCATGATGAGCGTCCTTTCGGTCGTGGCCAAGGGGCTTGATGTTTCCGTTTCCGAAGCGGGACATTTTGTTTCGAGCTATGCGCTGGGAGTTTGCGCCGGCGCGCCGGCCTTGGTTTTTCTTGCGCAGGGAAGGCCGCTGAAAAAGCTTCTGATAATGTTGATGATATTGATGTGCTTCGGCAATTTTATGGCTGTCATTGCCCCAAACTACGGGTTCATGCTGGCGGCGCGGTTTGTTTCCGGCCTGCCGCACGGCGGTTTTTTCGGGGTTGCCGGCATCGTTGCCAAAAAGCTGGCGCCGCCGGACAAACAGGTTGAAGCCATGGCGGTTATGATTTCAGGCATGACTTTTGCCAATCTTGTCGGTATTCCGATAGCTTCATATATTACGCATATTGTAACCTGGCATATGCTGTTTGCGCTTGTTGTCGTGTGGGGAATATTCACGGTTTATGCTGTTGGCAAATGGATTCCCGACGTCGGGCGCGCTTCTTCCGGCAGCCTTGCATCCCAGTTCCGGTTTTTGAAAAAGCCGCAACCGTGGCTGCTGCTGGCGACGATTATGCTCGGCAACGGCGGCTTGTTTTGCTGGTACAGCTACATTAACCCGATTATGATTGACGTTGCCGGGTTCAAATCCTATTCCATGGCCGGAATTATGATAATTGCCGGTTTGGGAATGGTACTCGGCAACTATGCCGGCGGCCGCCTTTCCAGGCGCGTTTCGCCGGTTTGTCTGACAACCTGCATGATTGCTCTGATGTTTGCGGCTTCGCTGCTGATGTTTTTTTGGGCGTCGCAGGCTTGTCTGGCGCTTTGCCTGATGTTTGCGGGCGTGTTCGGATTATTCGGCGTTTCCGGCCCCGAGCAGTACCTGATTATCGAGAATTCGCCGGGCGGCGAAATTCTCGGTGCCTCAAGCGCACAGATAGCTTTTAATCTGGGTAATGCGCTCGGCGCATATCTCGGCGGCCTGCCGATGGTGTTTGGCCGAAGTGTTGAATATTCGGCGCTGCCCGGCGTCTTCCTGACCTTGCTCAGCCTGCTGGCGATTTATTTTTTCCGCCGTACCGCCCAACCCTCAAAAAAATTTTCACAGGATTAATATTGATTCTGGCTGCAGCCTGCGGTATATTTATCCGGTAAAATTATAAAAAAGATATAGATATGAAAAATTTGGTAGAAATCATCGATCCGCATTTTGTCGTGGATTTGATGTATGCCGGAACGGCGCATAACATGACCGGCTGTCCGGTTTATGAAGAAATCGGCATGGGCAATCACGCTTATGTTCATCAGGATTTGTGGTCTGCTTTGCAAAAGCTGATACCTTATCTGGAAAAAACCGGACGCAGGCTTAAAATTTATGAAGCCTTCCGCCCGGTCAAAGCCCATAAGCGTTTGTTTGCCGTCATTCCGCAGGACGGTTTCTTCATTCCCGAAGCCGAACGCTCACCGCATTGCCGTGCGACGGCCGTCGACGTAGCGCTGCTTGAAGCCGACGGAACCGAACTGGTTTACCCGACGCTTGTTGATGCCTATAATCCGTACTATGCCGCCGAAGTTCAGGCCGGCAGGTTAGAGGGCTTTTTCGAATATCTGAAAAAAGCTGCGCTGACCTATGAGGACGAAACCATTCCGGAAGCCATCCGCAACCGCGATGAACTGCGTACCCTGATGGAAGACATCGGTCTGGTGCCGGTGCCCCGGTTGCACGAATGGTGGCATTATGAGCTTCCCGACGGTCGGACTGACAAATATCCGGTAATTGACCTCTGAAAAACAGAAAAGGCGTTTTCCTCAAGGAAGGCGCCTTTTCGTGTTTTATCCGCTCCCGAAATTCTCACCGTGGTTCATCGTCATTTTTTTGATTATACATGGTTTTGGCCGCTTCGTGAATACATTGCTTAAGACGCTTTGCCTGATTCCGGTTGTTTATCCGGTAATAGTCTTTTACCAGCTCAAGCGTTTCCGTCCGGGTCATCGGGTCTTCTGCCGCCGCGAACGAATTCGGAATGATGAAAAAAGGGAAAGCCCAAAAAAAACACCGCGCTTCAGGTTGAAGCGGCGGTGGCCGGGCTATGTAACAGAAGTTATACCAACGAATAACCGCCCGCAGACATAAAAGTCTGCGGACTTGCACCGGCCCCCGCCATAAGAATTTATATAGCAGATAAAACCGATTAAACCGCTTTTCAATTATCAAAAGCGGCGTCAGTATCATAATTTGGCGGTACTGACACCGCCCGTTGGTATTAGGAATTCTGTTACAATTCCCGAACCACATGGGTTCTTAATCTAAAATAATATGCAAGGCCAAACTGCAGAGACTCTTACCTCTCCGCCTTGCAAACTTATATTAGCAGCGATTGTTTAAAATGCAATTAAAATTAAAGCTTCCGTCATTCTCTGACATGTTTTTCCTGTCATCCTCGGGCATATTTTTCTTTTTGTCATGTTCGGGCTTTTTTTCTACGTCATGCTCGGGTTTAACCCGGGCATCTCCCTTCTAAAGTACCACCGGCTTACGCCGCTGGGATTAGGCAAGTTCAGAAGTCAAGCTCCGCTTGTCAGCCAATTAGCTTCGCAAACCTTCGGTTCGGCTGAGGCGCAATCCCCAACCAGCTCACGCTGGTCGGCCCCTGCGCGCCTCAACTTGGATGTCCGGCTCAAGGCCGAACATGACAGAAAGAGGGAGAGGCAATGACATGAGAGAAAAAAGCGCAGAAATGACAAGGGAGAAAAAGCGCGGGAATGACAGGAAAAAACCGACAATGACAAAAGAAGAACCGGTAAGTATGGCAACGGCCGGAAAAGCCTGATAAACTTCTAAAACAAGCCTGAAATGACTCCGTTTTCGTCAACGTCAATCCGTTCCGCGGCCGGATGTTGGGGCAGTCCGGGCATAGTCAGGATATTGCCGGCCAGAGCGACCACAAATCCGGCGCCGGCCGAGAGCCTGACGTCATTGACCGTAAAATTGTAGCCCTGCGGCGCGCCTTTGCGTTTCGGGTCGTCGGAAATCGAGTTCTGCGTTTTGGCAATGCAGACCGGAAGTTTTCCGTAACCCTGGCTTTCAAACTCGGCCAGTTTGCTCAACGCTTTGTCCGAGAAGGTAACCTCGCCGGCTCGGTAAATTTCTTTGGCAATCAGGCTGATTTTTTCCTTCAGCGGCAGATTATCGTCATAAAGCGGACCAAAACCGTTCGGTTCCTCAACTGCGCGGCAGACTTCAAAAGCCAGTGCCAAAGCGCCTTTGCCGCCGTTTTCCCAGCAGGTTGCCGTTACGGCCGTTACGCCGGCTTCCGCGCACAGTTCCTGCAACAGGGTTATTTCCGCGGTGCTGTCCGTTGCAAAACGGTTGATTGCCGTCACGGCCGGCACGCCGAATTTGGCAAGGTTTTCCAAATGAATTTTCAGATTGGCAAATCCTTTGCGGAGCGCTTCGGGATTTTCTTCGCCGAGTTTGTCCTTGTCAACGCCGCCGTGCATTTTCAAAGCCCTTACCGTAGCGACGAGAACGACGGCTGCCGGTTCCAGCCCGCCTGCGCGGCATTTGATGTCAAAGAACTTTTCCGCGCCCAAATCGGCGCCGAACCCGGCTTCGGTTACGACATAATCGGCCAGCCGCAGCGCTGTTTTGGTCGCAATCAGACTGTTGCAGCCGTGGGCAATGTTGGCAAAGGGGCCGCCGTGTACCAGCGCCGGCGTTTTGGCCAGCGTCTGCACCAGATTGGGACGAACGGCATCCTTGAGCAGTGCAGCCATGGCTCCGACCGCCTTTATTTCGCCCGCCGTGACATATTTGCCGTCGTAGGTTTTGCCGATGATAATGCCGGACAGCCGTTTTTTCAGGTCGTTTATGTCTTCGGCCAGACACAGAATCGCCATAATTTCGCTGGCAACGCTGATGTCAAAGCCGTCGCGGCGGGGCAGGCCGTCGGTGCTGCCGCCCATGGCGATTTCAATGTTGCGGAGCGCCCGGTCGTTCAGGTCCAGACAACGGCGCCAGCAAATGCTCTGCGGGTTGATGTGCAGTTCGTTGCCCTGTTTGATATGATTGTCTATCATGGCTGCCAGCAGGTTGTTGGCGGCGGTGATGGCGTGAATGTCGCCGGTAAAGTGCAGGTTAATGTCTTCCATCGGCACAATCTGCGAATAGCCGCCGCCGGTCGCGCCGCCTTTCAGTCCGAAGCAGGGGCCGAGCGAAGGCTCGCGCAGCGCCAGCATGACTTTTTTGCGGCTGAGCTGCAAAGCGTCGGCCAGGCCGATGGATATTGTCGATTTTCCCTCACCGGCCGGGGTCGGGGTAATCGCCGTGACCAGAATAAGTTTTCCTTTCAGCGGTTCGGCGGCCAGTTCGCGCAGCTTTGCAAAGCCGATTTTGGCCTTGTACCGGCCGTAAAGTTCCAGGTCTTCTTCGCAAAGTCCGGCCTTTTCGGCAATGCGTTCAATCGGTTCCGGCTGGTTTTGCTGAGAAATTTCAATGTCTGACAACATACACACCTCCTGCGCTGATTGTTAAAAAAATCACTCTGCCATTATTTCTGATTTCCCGCAAAAAGCAACTCCCGCCCGGAAAATATCCCCCAGGGTTTTTTTCTTGATGTTTGCAAAAATAGTGCTAGCCTGAACAAAAATCGAAGGAAATGAAATGCACGATATTTGGAATCCCTGGCACGGCTGCATCAAAAAAAGTGAAGGCTGCCGCAACTGCTATATGTATTTTCTCGACCGGCAGCGCGGCGGCGACGGCGGCCGGATTTACAAGGTCAGAAACAATTTTGACTATCCGCTGCAAAAGGACAGGGACGGGCGTTACAAAGTGAAAAGCGGCGAGCAGATACGCGTCTGCATGACGTCGGACTTTTTTTTGGCCGAAGCCGACGGCTGGCGTCCGGAAGCCTGGCGGATAATAAAGCAGCGTCCGGACGTTGTCTTTTTTCTGCTGACCAAACGTCCCGAGCGGGTAAGGGCATGTCTGCCGCCGGATTGGAATGACGGCTGGGAAAATGTTTTTTTCAACGTTACCTGCGAAAATCAGGAAATGGCGGACGAACGTATTCCTCTGCTGCTGGAACTCCCGTTCAAGCATAAGGGAATTATGGCCGCCCCGTTCATCGGCGAAGTAAGCATTGCCGGATATCTGGCTTCCGGGCAGATTGAGCAGGTTATTGCCGGCGGCGAAAATTATGACGGTTCGCGCCCCTGCCTGTTTGACTGGGTTAAAAAACTGCATGCCGAATGTGTTGCCGCCGACGTGACTTTTTGTTTTATAGAAACGGGCACATATTTTATCAAAGACGGCAAAACTTATCATATGCCGGACAAGCGTCTGCAAAGCGAAATGGCATTCAGGTCGGGAATGCAGTATAAGGGAAGGGCGCAAAACTTCAAATTAAGGCAAGCGCAACCATCATTTTTTGGGGAAGAAAATACATATAAAAAATTCTTCCGCGAACGCTGCCAAACCTGCGGCAGCCGCCTGATTTGCAACGGCTGTTCAAACTGCGGCCAATGCGCAAAAGAAAACCCCTCTGCATTCTGAATGCAAAGGGGCTTCTTTAAGCAGGAACTTTATTTTAGCTCCAGGGCCTCTCTCGGCGTGGCGAAACTTCCGTTCTCCAGAATTTGCCCGATTTCTTCGTTCCAGACAAATCCGCCGTTTTTGTCGTACATTTTCTGTGCCGGAACGGCTTTGTACGAAAACATCGGCATGTCAATCAGTTCGTCAATGTCGATTTTTCCGGTCCATAAGGCGCGCAGCACATAAAAATACTGCTTCGGCTCGTCTTTGGTTTTCCTGATTTCACCGTCGGCTTTTTGCAAAAGCAGCCAGTTTGCGGCTTCAGCGAAGTTTCCTTCATTGACCTTCTGTAAGAAGGTTGAACGTGCAAAACCATACTTGCCCATACGCATTGCCGCAAGGGTAATTACAGCCATCTGCTGTTCGCTGAGTTCCAACGCCGGATTCAGGTTTTCGACAACGAGCGGCTTCCAGTCTTCGGCCACGATTTTTACGGATTCGTCATAAGTCAAACCCTTGAAATCATATTCGCTGACCGGTTTGTCGTTGATGAACTTGAAACCGACCAACGCGCGCGGACAGCCTGAAAGGACTTCTTTCTGAACGCCGTCCAGATATGCTCTGGCGATGATGACTTTGTCAAAAGACTTGTCATAAACCACAGCCTGTACGTTTTCGACGGCAGCCGATTCTTTGTCGTCGCCGCTGCAGCTTTTCCAGCAGAGGACAATACCGAGCACCAGCGCCAAAAGGAGCAGCCACGGCCACAGTTTCCTTTTGCCTTCATGCTGCGGACGGTTCATCTTCGGTCTGCGTTTGAACAGATTGCGGAACAATCCGTACATCCAGGCCCAGACCAGTCCGACGATGCCCAGCAGACTGAGCAGCAGCCACCACCAGTTGTCGCCAATCCAGACAAAAGCCGGCGTCAGCTGAACAAAGCACCAGATTAGCCCTTTGACAATCCAATAGAGGATTGCAAGAGCCACGGCAGCCAGCGCAGCCAGAATAAGAACTCGGAGAACGTTCAGGAGGTTATAACGTATAACCAGTTGACCCTGATACCACTTGCCATTGAGGCTTTTTAATTCAAAAGTTTTCATTTTTTTTGTATTTATTGTTAAACTTGAGTGATTTCCATAGGAAAGTTTATTATTCAAAC
>OMFB01000320.1_pt1 | contig 8425 bp, 6 predicted proteins | sample 1645571 | NCBI WGS metagenome assembly OMFB01 (sample SAMEA103958166, study PRJEB25191) | human gut metagenome | biome: human-associated habitat [ENVO:00009003]; feature: intestine environment [ENVO:2100002]; material: feces | place: Germany | collected 2013/2015 | reverse complement strand
GTAACTTGATTTATTTCCTCGGTGCATTCTATCTTTATTTCATCAATTCCGTGTTTATCAGTCTTGCCACTTTCCTGGGCGTGCGCGTGATGCACTTCCAGCGCAAGGAGTTTGTGGATAAGAACCGGGAGAAGAAAGTACGTAAATATATCGTCCTGATTGCTATCCTGACCATGTGTCCCGCTGTCTATCTGACGGTAGGTATCGTCCAGGATACCTTCTTTGAGAGTGCTGCCAACCGTTTTGTCAACGAGCAGCTCTCCTTTGAGAATACGCAGGTGCTGGACAAGAAAATCCATCACGAGGGCAAGGGCCACGAAATACGTGTCGTGCTGATTGGGCAGGAGGTGCCCGAAGCTTCCATCGCCATTGCCCGCAGCAAGATGAAAGACTATAAGCTGGACAATACCAAGCTGATAGTCCTCCAAGGCATGAACAATGAAGCAGTGGATATTTCTTCCATCCGTGCCATGGTGATGGAAGACTTCTACAAGAACAGCGAGCAGCGTCTGGTGGAACAGAAACAGAAGATTGCCACACTGGAGCAGAATTTGGAAAGATACAAAACCTTCGATGAATTGGGCAAGAAGATTATTCCGGAACTGAAAGTGCTCTACCCGTCGGTAAAGACCGTATCAATATCTCATGCGATTGAACTGGCGGTAGATTCTGTACGGGTGGATACTGTGACCCTTGCCGTCTTGAAATTCGGCAAGCATCCGGGTGCGCACGAGAAGGAAAAGATTGCGGAGTGGCTCAAGGCGCGTACGGGTGCCAAGCAATTGAGGCTGATTACTGAATAATACAAGAATTGACGGAATGAAAATAAGATTTATACTGATAGCTGTCTGCTTCCTTTTTTCTCTGCCGGGACAAGCGGATGAAGGGATGTGGATGCTGGGAAATCTGAACAAGCAGACACGCCAGACCATGAAAGAGTTGGGCTTGCAGATGTCTGTCAACAAGCTATACAATACGAAACGCCCGTCTCTGAAGGATGCGGTAGTCAGCTTCGGAGGCTTTTGTTCCGGAGTGGTGGTGTCCGGGGACGGGCTGGTGTTTACCAATCATCACTGCGGCTTCAGCAGCATACAGCAACACTCGTCTGTGGAGCACGACTATCTGAAAGACGGCTTTGTGGCACGTAATCTTAGTGAAGAACTGCCTAATCCGGAACTTTACGTCCGCTTCCTCTTGCACCAGCAAGACGTGACCCGTCGGGTACTTGGAGCAGTAAAACCGGATATGAACGAATCTGAGCGTACAAGTGTAGTAGATTCGGTGATGCTGGTCATTGGCGAAGAGGTTTCTCGTAAAGACTCCACGCTGATAGGCATTGTGGATGCTTACTATGGAGGCAATGAATTCTGGCTTTCCGTTTATCGCGACTACAATGATGTGCGTCTGGTATTTGCACCCCCTTCTTCAGTGGGCAAGTTCGGCTGGGACACTGACAACTGGGTATGGCCACGCCATACGGGCGACTTCGCCGTATTCCGTATCTATGCCGGCAAAGACAACCGTCCTGCCGACTACTCTCCCGACAATGTTCCCTACCATCCCGAATACGTGGCTCCGATATCCCTGGACGGCTATCGTGAGGGTTCCTTCTGTATGACGATGGGCTATCCGGGCAGTACGGAACGCTATCTTTCCTCTTTTGGCATCGAAGAGATGATGACCACCACCAACCAGGCTCAGATAGATGTCCGTGGTGTGAAGCAGGCCATCTGGAAGCGTGAAATGGATAGCCGTGACAGCATCCGCATCAAGTACGCTTCCAAATACGACGAAAGTTCCAATTATTGGAAGAACAGCATAGGAGTGAACCGCACCATCAAGAAACTGCATGTGCTGGACAAGAAGCGTGCCATGGAGACCGAACTCCGTCGCTGGATACAGCAGACACCGGAGGAGCGGGAACATCTGCTGCATCTTTTTTCCGACCTGGAGCTGAACTACAAGAGCCGCCGTGATGCTTATCGTGCCAGAGCTTACTTTGCCGAATCTTTCCTGAACGGTCCGGAACTGGTGCAGCTTGCTTTGTCCATCCTCAACTTCGACTTTGAGGGGGAAGAGAAAACGGTGGTTGCCAATCTGAAAGCTATCGTTGAGAAATATGCCAATCTGGACTTGGGCATTGACAAGGAAGTGTTTACAGCACTGTTGAAAGAATACCGCTCCCAAGTGGATTCCACCTATCTGCCCGAGCTCTACCAGACGATTGCGACAGAATACGGAGGTAACGAGCGTACCTATGTGGATAGTCTTTATGCCCGCTCGGAGCTGACCACCCCCCGTGGATTGAAGCGTTTTCTGGAGCAGGACACCACCTATCAGATATATAATGACCCTGCCATCAACTTGGGCATCGACCTCATCACGAAGCTATTCGAGATGAATATGCAGGTACAGCAGGCTTCCGGTGAAATCGAGCGGAATGAACGTTTGTTCAACTCTGCCGTGCGACGTATGTACGCATCCCGTAACTTCTATCCCGACGCCAACTCCACCATGCGTTTGAGTTTTGGCACTGTCTGCGGTTATGCCCCCTTCGACGGAGCGGAATATGATTATTATACCACCGCGAAAGGTATTCTGGAGAAAGTCAGAGCCCATGCAGGCGATGTGGATTTTGAAGTGCAGCCTGAGTTGCTATCCCTTCTTTCCTCCGGTGATTTTGGTAGATATGCCGATGAGAAGGGAGAAATGAATGTCTGCTTTATCTCCAATAATGACATTACGGGAGGCAATTCCGGCAGTGCCATGTTCAATGCCAAAGGAGAACTTCTGGGGCTTGCCTTCGATGGGAACTGGGAAGCCATGAGCAGCGACATCCTTTATGAGCCGAAGATGCAGCGTACCATCGGGGTGGATGTACGCTACATACTGTTTATGATTGAGAAGTATGGGAAGGCAGGAAATCTGATTCAGGAACTGAAGCTTGCCAATCCTTAACGTGTGCCCCCTGCCTATACTTTTATGGGTGATATTTTCTAAATCACTCCACGGATACGGTCATCGAATGCCGAGAGTGCTGCCTTTGCCCCTTCGCCCATGGCAATGACTATCTGCTTGTAGGGAACATTCGATACATCCCCTGCCGCATATACCCCCGGAAGTGTGGTACGGCAGAAAGCGTCAATCTTAATCTCCCCGGTCGGAGTCGTTTCCAGCTTGTTGCGGAAAGGAGCGCTGTTGGCTGCCAAACCGATTTGCACGAAGATGCCGTCTAACGGGAAGTCGCGTTCCTCGCCGGTAAGGCGGTCCTTGATGCGGATAGAAGTTACTTTTTCCCCGTTTCCATCGACTTTTACGGTCTGTGACGAGGTGAAGATTTCCACATTCGGCAGGCTCCGGGCTTTCTCTTGCAGCACTTGGTCGGCTTTCAGTGTATCGGCAAATTCGAATACCGTTACCTTCCGGCAGATGCCTGCCAGGTCGATGGCAGCTTCAATCCCCGAGTTACCTCCACCGATAACCGCCACATGCTTGCCTTGATAGAACGGACCGTCGCAATGCGGACAGAATGCCACGCCGCGTCCTATGTATTCCGCTTCGCCCTCCACATTCAGTTTGCGCCAGCTTGCCCCTGTGGCAATGATTACCGCCGGTGCATGGAACACCTCGCCGCCTACGGTGGAGACACTTTTTTCCGTTCCCTGCAACTTTACTTTCTCTATCTTACGCTCCTCGAAAATCTCTATCGGATAGTGCTCTATATGTGTGCGGAGTGCGTCGGCAAGTTCTGCACCAGTAGTCTGCGGCACGGAGATAAGGTTTTCTATGCCTACCGTCTCTTTTACCTGTCCGCCTATGCGCTCGGCAACAATCGCCACCCGTAGGCCCTTGCGTGCAGAGTAGATGGCTGCGGAAGCTCCGGCTGGTCCGCCGCCCAATACCAGCACGTCGAAATCTCTCTCTATCGGCGCTTCGTCCTCTTGCGGAGCACTGCCGAAGGCTTCTTCCAGCTTCTGCAAAAGCTCTCCTAAAGAACCGCGACCTACGTGAAGCAGCTTGCCATTAGCGTAGACTGACGGCACGGCTTGTATCTTCAGCGCATCCACTTCCTCTTGATTAAGCGCCCCGTCCACCATCTCGTGGGTGACGTGCGGATTCAGCAATGCGATGATGTTCAGTGCCTGCACCACATCCGGACAGTTGGTGCAAGTAAGCGATACATACGTTTGCAGGCTGATGTCGCCTTGCAACGCCCGGATGCGGCGACGAATTGCTTCGTCCGGCAGATTTTTCCCCTTTCCATCGGCATTCAGCACGGCAAGTAGGAGGGAAGTGAACTCGTGTCCGCCGGGGATGCCGCGGAACTTGATGCCGGTTTCCACATCGTCTTTCAGCAATGTGAACTCCAACACGGGGTTCTCTATCTCACTCATCCGGCAGGAGAGCTTGTCGGAACAGCTTGCCACATCCTTCAAGAATCCGATAAGCTCTTGTGCCTGCTCGTGACCTGGATGATAGGTGATGTGAAAGACGTAGCGGGCTTCCAAATGCTGGAATACGCTCCGCACCTGGTCTAATATAGTTGTTTCTAACATGATTAATAGGGTGTTTGGGGTGAGAAAATAGTCTTTTAATATGTTTGATATAGAGTAGTTGCAGAACTTGTGAGGAAGTACTCCAATACTCCTTCGAAAGTACTGCGGTACTCCTTTGAAAGTACTACAGTACTTCTGTACAAGTACTGCGGACGTCTTAAAGGAAAGCGGACGTCTTTCTATGGTGAAAGCGCCCGCTCCTCCTATTACTTATCAAATCTTTCCTACAAGGTCGATGCTCGGCTTCAAAGTTTCCGCTCCTTTCTTCCACTTGGCAGGGCAGACTTCTCCATCGTGTGTGGCAACAAACTGTGCAGCTTCTACCTTGCGCAGCAGCTCGTCGGCATTGCGTCCGATGTTGTTGTCCTGTATCTCGGCAATCTTGATTTTACCCTCGGGATTTACGAGGAATGTGCCGCGATATGCCATGCCTTCCTCTTCAATCATCACGCCGAATGCGCGGCTCAGCACGCCTGTGGGGTCGGCAAGCATGGGGTACTTAATCTTGCGGATGCTTTCGGAAGCATCGTGCCATGCCTTGTGCACAAAGTGCGAGTCTGTGCTTACAGAATATACTTCTACGCCCATTGCTTGGAATTGGTCATATTTCTCTGCGATGTCTACCAGCTCGGTAGGGCATACGAAGGTAAAGTCTGCCGGATAGAAGAAGAAAATGGCCCATTTACCTTTTACGTCTTCGTGGGATACTGTTTTGAAACTTCCGTTTTGGAAAGCCTGAACCTTGAATTCAGGGAGTTGTGAGTTGATGATCGGTTCCATAATTTTTCTCTTTTAATAGGTTTAGTTTTTTGTTTTACCAATGCGAAGATTGTGCAGACAGAATGTAGAAGCCAGTTTGCTTGATGATGCTGAGGTGCAACCGACCTTCGCTTTTTCTGTTTGCAAAAATATAGCATTTTTCCCCGATAGAACAAAAAATCCGATTGAAAGATTTTATGGAGCGATAGATGAAATCTATACGACTGCTTGGGTTGCTTTCAGTGAGAGCATTTCCTTGGGTACGGAAAGTTTTATCTCCTTAACCAGCACTTCGAGCAGCGTGTGGCGGATAAAGTTCTTATTGGTCAGCAGCACGACCTGGCGGGTGGGGCAGGGGATGGCGAAGGAACGTACCAGCTCTTTCTGGGCATTGCCCAGTTGCAGAACGGCCAGTTCGGGGATGAAGGTCACGCCTTTGCCGCTTTCTACCATGCGCATAAAGGTCTCCATGCTGCCCAAGTGATAGGCAAGCTGGCTGGCACGTGCCGACTTCATCTGGCAGAAGCGCACCAGCTGGTCGCGGAAGCAATGGCCCTCGTCGAGCAGCCAAAGCTGTTCGCCGTTCAGGTCGGAAGTACGGATTACCTCGTTGTTGAAGAGGGCATCTTCGCGCGACACGTAGGCAAAGAACTGTTCATAGAACAACGGCGTCTGCTGCAACTCTTCCATACCTGCCAGACTCGCTACGATACCTGCATCTATTTCTCCCGTCTGCAGGGCTTTCTTGATGTCGTTTGTTTTCATTTCGACTACCCGGATGTCGAGGTTGGGGTATTTCTTCATCAGCTGCGGAAAGAAACGGGGCAGGAGGTAAGGAGCTACGGTGGGAAGTATGCCCAGCTTGAAGGTGCCGGTCAGTGAGTGTTTTTCTTCTTCTATAATATTCTTTATACGGTTGGCTTGAACCAATATATTCTGTGCTTGTTCTATGATGTGGATACCGACGGGAGTGGGGCATACCGGCTGCTGGCTGCGGTCAAAAATCCGGGTGTCCAGTTCCTCTTCCAGTTTCTGAATCATGGCACTGAGGGTGGGCTGTGTCACGCGGCAATATTCGGCTGCTTTGGCAAAGTGGCGGAACTGGTTGACGGCAAGGATGTATTCCAATTGTTGTAAAGTCATGATGAACAAGGCATTTGAAGGTTATGTATAGAGTTCGTCTATGCAAAGATAGAAATTATCTGTTTGACAAGCCTTGATTTACCCCTTATCTTTGCAATACCCAAAAGAAAAATAGTATAAATATTTAAAACAATAGAATTATGAAAACTTTAGATTACTTGCATTTGAATGAAAAGAAAGTGGCTGGCGTAACATCAGCATTGCACCAATTATTGGCCGACTTCCAGGTACATTACACCAATCTGCGCGGTATGCACTGGAACATCAAGGGACACGGCTTCTTTGTGCTGCACGAGAAGTTCGAGAGTATGTATGACGATACCGCCGAGAAGATTGACGAGATTGCAGAGCGCATCTTGATGCTGGGTGGCGTGCCCGAGAATAAGTTCAGTGAATACCTGAAGGTTGCTAACGTGAAGGAAGTATCCGATATCTCTTGCGGCAGTGAGGCTGTGGACCATATCCTCGAGACTTACGGCTACCTGATTGGTGAAGAGAGAAAGGTAATTGAACTGGCAAATGAAGCCGGCGATGACGTGACGGCAGATTTGATGACCGGCTACTTGAAAGAGCAGGAGAAAATGGTTTGGATGCTCGTTGCATTCAGTACGAAAAGCTGTACGAAATAAAGGATAAAGAGTTGTGAAAAAGGATAGGGTGATAAAACGGTAGCGGATGCTGCCGGTTTTATCACCCTATTATCTTTCTATAGTTTATATCACTTCTTCTTCTTCGGTGTCCGTCTTGCCCACCCTTCTTCACTGAAGTCGGGCTCTGCATCCTTAAAGTCATTGTTGCCCTGGAAGAACTGTTTCCAGTCATCCTTTTTGCCACGGGCTTTGGTGTAACCCCGCTCTTCGCGGCTGGGCTTGCCTTTCTTCTTGTCGTTTGCAGGACTTTCGGCCTTTTCGCTGCGTTTGCCGGTGGCATCGTTCCGTTTGCCGTCTTCCTTGTAGCTGCGCTTCTTGCTGTCAAACTCTTTTTTCCCATAGCTTCCGGCTGTACCCGGACGTTTGCCCCTCGGAGCCTCCTTACCCTCGTCTCCGGCAACCTCTACGGATACTTTACGGCCGTTCCAGCTGGCGCGGTTCAGGGCCTTCACTACATTGGTGGCTTCCTTTTCCTCCACTTCGAAGAAGGAGAACTTCTGCATCAGGTCAATTCGTCCCAGCTCTACACGTCCACGTGTATTGTTGTTCAGCAGGCTGATTAATTCGTTGGGGAAGAAGTTGTCCATTTTACCCAGGTTGATGAACAAGCGGGTAAAGCCGGGTTCTGCTTTGCGGCTGCTTCTACGGTCGTTGCGGTCGCCCCTCTCGCCACTTCTTGCACCACGCTCACTACCGGTTGCTGTCTCTATCTCGTCACGGCCGCGATAGTAATCCAGGAAACGGTTGAATTCATGCGAAACCATGCGTTTAATCAGGTCCTCTTTGCTCAGCCAGTCCAGCTTGCGGTAGATGTCGGTCATAAAGTCGGCGATTTCCTCCTCGTTCACTTTCACCTTTTCAAGATCGTCTATCACTTTGAGCAGTTGCTTTTCGCATATCTGTTTGCCGGTGGGCATTTCGCCTGCAATGAATTTCTTGCCGATGATGCGCTCAATCTCGCGCATTTTGCCTTTCTCTCGCAGGTTGATGATGGCGATGGAAGTCCCGGTTTTGCCGGCACGTCCCGTACGGCCGCTGCGGTGGGTATAACTCTCGGTGTCATCGGGCAATCCGTAGTTGATGACGTGTGTCAGGTCGTCCACATCGAGGCCGCGTGCGGCAACGTCCGTGGCAACCAGCAGTTGTAGGTTGCGGATGCGGAACTTCTGCATCACGGCGTCACGCTGCGCCTGACTCAGTTCGCCGTGCAGCGAGTCGGCATTATAGCCTTCCTGCATCAACTTGTCAGCTATTTCCTGCGTTTCTTTGCGGGTACGGCAGAAGAGACGGAAGATCGGAAGAGCGGTTCAGCAGGAA
>OMFB01000314.1_pt1 | contig 8476 bp, 5 predicted proteins | sample 1645571 | NCBI WGS metagenome assembly OMFB01 (sample SAMEA103958166, study PRJEB25191) | human gut metagenome | biome: human-associated habitat [ENVO:00009003]; feature: intestine environment [ENVO:2100002]; material: feces | place: Germany | collected 2013/2015 | reverse complement strand
AAGAGACAGGATAAAATCGGACTTTAAGGAAAGTGGGTCATCATCATCTGCGTAATCCAGATTGATGTCCATCGGATTGATATAATCATGGCTGGTTGGTGAAATGCGGATAACCTGTCCATGAAATGCCCGGAACAACGGATAATATTCTCCTTCCGGATCGCACACGATAATGTCATCTTTTGTCACGATAAATGCGTTGGTGATCTCACGCTTTGCCGCAAATGACTTACCGGCACCCGGTGTACCCAAAATCAAACCATTCGGGTTTTTCAGTTTCTTTCTGTCTGCCATGATCAGGTTATTGGAAAGGGCATTTAAACCATAGTAAATGGATTCCCCGCCCATAAACAATTCCTGTGTGGTAAACGGAACAAAGATTGCCGTAGATGTTGTGGTAAGTGCCCTTTTGATCGGCACAAGATTCATGGCAAGTGGCAGGCAGCTCATAAGCCCCTGCTCCTGCTGATAATCCAGACGTTTCAATGCACAGTTATATTTCTGTGCAATACCGGCAGTCTGGAATACGACATTTTCAAGCTCCTGCTTTGTCTCTGCCGTATTTAAAAACAGTGCCGTTACAAGGAACATCCTCTCATTCCTGGACTGTAAATCTTCCAGAAGTCTCTTGGCTTCTCCACCATATGTATTTAAGTCTGATGGGATAATGTCCATGTCATATCCGGCACGAACTGCCTTTTTCTGCTCCTCAATCTTCATCCGGTTAATATCGGTCACCTTGCTCTTTACCAGCTTGATCGCTTTCATCTGGTCAATGGACTGGATATGGAAATTCACCATAATGTTACTGTCCATCTCCAAAAACTCTGCCAGCATCTTGTCCGTAAGCTCTGGTGCAAGAATCTGAAGATAAGAAACGGCTCCTATCGTTCCACCCATCTGAAAGTCTTTTCCATTCTTAAATACGAAGCTGGTCGGTGCAATATAATCCTTTGTGCTAAGACCTGTCCGAAGTACCTCATCATAAGAAAAATGGAAAGGGACTTTACTATCCTGATTAAATGTCTCATACATGATCTGCAGCCTTTCGGCTCCATTCAACGGATATGCTGTCACACCAAGGATCTTGAAATTATTCATAATATCCGACTCGATACGTTCCAGCTTCGGTCGTGCTTCCCGGATATTCTCTGCTTCAATACCAAACGTAATATACTTGGTACGCATCAGACCATTATTTCCTTTTGCCAGCTGATTATTAAGCATCTGTGCAAACTCCATACGCAGATCATCAAACTCATCCTCCTGCGGATTGATATGGATAACCTTTTCATACTCCGCCATGTTGCTGTGCTGATTGATAAAGGAAAGCTGAAAATGAATCGTGCTGTCAAAATAATTTAAGAAGTCACACCAGTTTTCAAAGATCGCATTTTTATCCTCATTCTGAGCTAACTGGTAGTTGATGTCATAAAAACGGATGGTCTTGGAATAAAATTTATCCTGCACACGACAGATACCATCTCTCCCCATCTCATGATAAGGAATGGACTGCTGTGCTGTAATCCGTTTATCTTTGGCAGTATTTGCTACTTTCTTTTCAGTGGTTCCACCTTTTCCTCCCGAAACCTTCTTCCCTTCTGTCTGCTGTCTTGGCGGTGCTGTAGCTGAACTGCTCTTTTTCTTCTTTGCATTTTTCTTTGCTTCACGCATTGCCTGTTTCTCTGCTTTTGCCGCAAGTTTCGCTTCTTTTTTCGCATTTTTCTTATCTGCTTTTTCATGCTCTTTATGAAGTTTCGCTTCATATTTCTGTGCCCTTTTCAAAGCCTTCTTTTCCCTGCGGGTCAGCTTTCTGTTTGGTCGGCGTACCCCTCTCTGTCTTTCCAATGCTTCATAGCCTGTTACCATTGGCTCACTGTGCAGTCTGCCGCTTACCGGCTTACTGCTGACCGCCGGATCTGGAATATCTTCTCCACCATCCTCTTCATCCAGCCAGTAATCATTTGGATAACGTTCTTCTTTCAATCTCTGCGGTGGCTGTCTATCGTTTTTTCTTTTTAACACTCTTCTGTCCTCCCTTCTTTTTTCTGACCATGATAAATTTCTTCTCATACAGATTTTCCATCTGATACTTCCGTACCGGAGGACGGATAAATTTCACGGTGATCATATTTTTCAAAACCTTTTCTAACGGAAGTCCATCCTTTTCATACATGGCAAATAAAAATGCCGGAAGCATCAAAAGGCACATCCCGGTGGCTGCGTTACTGGAACCGATGATCCCTCTGGTAAGAAAATAAAACGGGACTCCTACTGCCGCCGCAATCCCAAAACAGATCAGCTGCCGTTTGGTCAGGTTGAAGATGATCTTATTTTTGACCTTGGTTAAGTCTTTAGGCACTGATACAAATGCCATTGTCAGTTCCTCCAAACTAAAACTCGTGTACCCGGGGCTCAAAGCCCCGAAAACACTGAACTTTTACTTCGGGTACGGTATACCCGAAGTTCTACTTTGTTTCATATATCATTGCTCTTAACTGATTTACTTCCTTTCGAAGTTGTGTTATTTCAGCCTCAAGCTTTACTATATATCTATCTTTGCTTTCTATAATTACATCCTTTGATTTGGATGTTTTATCATATTTATTGTGCCATGATGCTTTTCGTCTGCATTCTTCACTTCGTTCTGCTTCTATTAGCACCCTGATTTCATCATTACCATAAAGGAAGTGTTTCGAAACACCACTCAGCCTGTATACACTGTTGAAATTTACAGGTTTCTTTTTCTCTTTCAATTCCTCTATGGCTTTTATTGCTTTCTCTTTCGCAGACAGAGTTCTATCATTCCAACTTGATTCCAGATATTTCACACTATCACCCATTGATCTCCTCCCGAAGATTTCCATTTTTATGAACGATTCCTTCCTGGAGGATTCTCTCTTTCATTCTGGTCAGATTTTCCAGGTACCGATTATTCTTCTCAATCCAGTCTGTTCTATCTGTTTTTTGGGCTATTGAAATCAAAGATTTTACCCTTTTGATTTCTGCATCATACGCAGGCAGATCTTCTTTGCCAGAGCAGAAACTGGTGCAGTCAAGACACATCTGTGTCTGACTTTTACATCCTATCTTGGCGGGCTTAAAGCAGGTGCCAAATGGAACTCTTACTGCATCAAGATTCTTTCTTACATGTTCATAACAGACCTCCTCTGTATGAGAGTATTTCTTATTAGGCGGAGCAGATGCCGTCTTAAACAGTTCAAGTTTCTCGGTCTCACTCCACTTTTTATAAAGCATATCCTCTGAAACTTTCGAATAGTGCAGCGTCATCTGAAGACTGCAATGTCCAAGTATCTGCTGAATGATGCCTATCGGCATTCCCTGCTCGGTGTATTCCATCGCTCTTGTATGACGGAGTGAATGCGTCCTGAAATGGTATAATTCTCCTGATCCATCCCTGATATCTTTGCGTGCTATAAGTTCATTTACAGCGGCTGCAAAGGCAGGTTTACTATATGGAAGCCCTTTGCATTTTCCCTCATAAGTATTGAAAAGGTATTTATCAGGATTATTCTCGTCTGTACTTTTAGCCTTAGCATCTGCAATAAGATTGGCTACCATTTCAGCAACCTCTGGCCTTATTGGAATCTTATGAAGTGGTATCCCTGTCTTGGTTATCTCATCATAAAGATAAGGAACGTATTCCTCATCACGGCTATTCCATACATAATCAAGGCACTTATCATATCTAAGGTTAAGGATATCCGTGCCACGCCAGCCTGTTTCTCGAAGGAGTATATATACTGGTTTCATCTCAGCAGGCTCTATCTCTTCAATGGCGGCATCAAGTGCCACTCTCACCGGCTCCGGTATATATTTAACTTTTTCAAGCGTATCTGATGCACGTTCACGTCTTGGTATATCTTCGTCAAATATAAGTCTTGTTACATCCTTCTTTGGTGCTTCTTCAAACTCTGCCAGTTGGATGAAATCCATCCAGTTTCTGATAAATGAAACTGCTTTGCTCCTGAAAGTGGCATTATGATTCACATAGTCCTCCGACACCCACTGAAGATACTTTTCTATATCACCCCGTGTCAGATTCTCCTGAAATCCATCTTGATAACCATGCTCATAAAACGACTTATAAAAATATCTTATATACATAAGAATTTCCTGGCAAAAGCTCCAGCTTCTCCGGTATATAAGTGTTTTCAGATATCTTTTTACGGATTCCCTGTAATAAACCGGTATCTCTTCAAAACAGAGACTTGGTTTTCTACTTTTTATTGAAGCTGATAACTTTACTCCCGGTATCTGAAGCGCGTACCATTTATCTCTGTCGAGACCTTCCCTTTCGTCGTATATATCCTTGATAAAGCTTACTATACGATACTTCAGTTCCCTAAATATCCTGCTTTCCGTACTGCTTGTGTTTACATCATTCATAATGATTTCATCAGGATTTACATCTACAAACGATATGCCAGAACAGCAGCTGACAGCCTCACCAAGGTTTCGTATTGCCCGGAGATAGTTGGCACTGCATCCATACGCTGTAAGATCACCTTCCCTTAATTGTTTTAAGACGAAATACTTCATCTCATTCTTTAAGGGGTTCTGCTTAAATGTTGTAAAATCAGCTATTATTCTCGTTTTAGCTCTGTCATTAATGTATATATCGCTCTCTCCAAATGCTTTATCCCGTCCTGCCCAAACATCATTTTTTATCCAAAAAGCATTATCAGTATTCAGATATTCGCAGATTTCTGTATATTTATCATCTGATTCATAGGTTAGTGCTAAAGCCCCCACTATTCTGATGCCTCCTTTCCCGGCATCTTAAGATTATCAGATACCTTCCTGAAGGCTTCAGATACTTCGTCATCAGACGGATGAACATAAGTGTTGAGTGTTGTATATATATTTTTATGACCGGCTCTGATACGGAGCAGTTCAGGCTCCCATCCTGCTGAGTTCAGCAGACTAAGGGATGTGTGTCTGAACATATGCGGTGTAATGTATATCCCAGTCTTCTTGCGAAGCTTACGGAACAGGTTATCAACGTCCTGATAATCCATTGCTTTGCCAGCATTCTTACCCATCATCTTGACAAATACATGGTTTGTCTTAATCCCTTCTGTATGAAAGAAACATACATACTCCGTGAATACTTCAAGCAAATCCTGCGTACAGTCCAGCTTTCTTGGGCTGGATACTGTCTTTATTTCAGACAGGTTTTCCATTTCACCGCGGTCATGGATTGTTATAGTGCATCCAGAAATATCAAAATCTTCAAGCCACAGTGACAACGCCTCTCCGATACGCATTCCTGTTTCAAAAAGCAGGTAGAGCAGGAAATAATCCCTGATGTTACCCGTTGCTTTTATAAGAGTATTTATATCTTCTTTAACAACTGTTTTTACTCTCTGCTGAGGTACCGGCAGATGGAGCAGATATCTCTTTTCGCGCTTTTTGTCAGCTATTCCATTAAGGAAGGAACGGTAATTCTTCTGCGGGCTCTTTACAAACTTTATAAGCTTTTGTGACAGCTGGTTCTCATACTCTTCATGAAGCAGAAGATAATTATAAAAACCAAGAACCGTATCTACATTTGCATTTATAGTCTGTGCTCTGACTGCAGGTTCAAGCTGCATTGGGATAACTTTCTCATGTATCTCCGGCCACTTAAGCCATGCAATAAACTCTGCAAGGTGATCTACTGTCACCTCCGTGTATTTCAGTTCCTTCTGTTCCAAAAAAGAATAGAAGTGTTTCATCTGGATGCAATGAAGTCTTAGCGTATTTCTTGCAAACCCTCTGTCATCCTCAAATCTCAGATAATTCAGCACCGGTTGTATCGGAACTGCATTATCATCTGCCAGATAATATCTGGTCTTACCATCACTGGTTTTAAATGTTACTACTACCATTATTCATGCTCCTTTCAGTTTAATCATGAATAATGGTACATCAAAACTATTTGCTTCGGGTACTTCAGGTACTATGGGGAAAGCACACGAGTTATGAGTGTACCCCAAGTAAAAAATAGGGTACTTCGGGTACTATGGGTACTATGTTTTAGATACACGAGTTATCTTTTGTTGTTTTACAGGCTTTCGCCCGGTTTGAATGAATAATAGTCCGGGTCGCCGTACTGCGGCTTCTTCGGTGACAGTGCGCCGCTTGCCATGTCATGGGCGACAAGGGAAGTGTAATAATTGCCGATAGTGGACGGGGCGTTGAAAAGGGCTGCTTTCAGATATTGCTTGATGTTGCGGATTTTCGTTGTGTTCTCCCGCATACAGTCAAGCACAAAGCGGATATGCTCGCCGTCCAGTTTCATAAACTTAGATTTCACAAGCTCTGCCGGGTAGTCGTCCCCCGCAATCCGTACCCGCTTTCTGGCGGTGCATACGGTTTCAAGCATGAGGTCTACAATCTCGTCCAGCCTGTCCCCGTCAAACTTCATGTCCTGTTTGAGAATGTGGTAGTCGATATTGTCCTTGATGATTTCCCGGTATATATCAACTGCGCTCTGTGCTGCCGCTTCCGTTCCTTTCCGTTCCGGCGGCGTAGCCGCTTCTCTGCAAGGAGAGGGGTTAGGGGAAAGGATAGGAATGGAATGGGTACTTGATAAATCTGTATTTGATTTTTCTTTTTTTGGTAAGTCAGTTCTTTGTATATCTTTATTTAATTGCGTTGGATTTTCCAACGTAGGTTTTTCCAATGTTGGTTTTTCCTGCGTTGGATTATCCAATGTTGGATTTTCCAATGTAGGTAAATCCGGCGTAGGCGGCTGCGGCTGCTCGAATATCACATAGTCCGCGCCCCGCAAGCGTCCTTTCTCGTCGCGCTCCCTTGACCGAACGATATACCCGGCGCGTTCAAGCTCCTTAATGGCTTCGCGGATAGCGTCTATCTTCTCCCGGTTGATAAGGGATAAGCCTTTCAAGGTGTAGTCCCAATCTTCGGGGAGTGACAGCATTTGCGACAACAGCCCTTTTGCCTTTAAGGAAAGCTCCTTGTTGCGTAGGTGGTGGTTGCTCATTACGGTGTAGCCCTTGTTCCGTTCCACTCTGAAAACTGCCATAGTAAATCACTCCTTTTGCTGTGGATTTGTTACGCAGTAGAAGCGCGGTTTCGGGGGATAAGGTATAAATCCCTTGCCGCGCCAGATACGCGCCCGCAAAATCGCTTGTAGCAAGGCTTTTTCTGCCCCTACTGCGTAACAAAGGGCATAAAAAAGCGGCGTTCCTGTTCTCCCATGTAGAGAGTAAGAAACGCCGCTTCTGCGTCGTATTCAGTTTTTAGTACAATACCCTGCTTGTCCGTCGCTCGAAAAACCTTGATTTTCCAGTGTTTTCAAAAGTATCGTTATCTAACGTCAGCTTTCCAAAGACCAAGTTTCCAGAATATGATAAAAGACATTGAAAGCGGTCTGATAAACTGCGTGATTACGAAAGATTTATCCCGTCTGGGGAGAAACTATCTTGATTGTGGGTTATATCTGGAAGTTTTCTTCCCAGAGCATAACGTGAGGTATATAGCGGTCAATGACGGCGTAGATACCTTGAATAAATCTGCTATGGACATCACGCCTTTCCGCAACATTTTAAACGAAATGTATGCCGCTGACATATCTGTTAAGATAAAATCGGCATATCGGGCGAGGTTTCAACAGGGGAAATTCATGGGAACTACCGCCCCTTATGGCTATATCAAAGACCCTGCCGACCACAACCATCTGCTGATAGATGATAAAGTGGCACATGTTGTAAAAGAGATATTCGACCTTGCATTAAAAGGGAATGGAGTTGCCAAAATTTGCAGACATCTTAATAAACAGCATATCCTACGCCCTGCCGCTTATGCGGCGGAGCGTGGCGAAACAGGCTTTGAACGTCATTTTGAGGGGAACGAGGACAAACGCTATATTTGGAGTGGGAACAGCGTGAGGAGCATTTTAAGAAGCCCGATATATGCGGGAAATCTTGTAGGCTACAAACGGATTGCCGCCAATATGAAAAGCAAGAAACGCCCCTCTAAGCTGCCCGAAGAATGGGAAGTGATACCCGACACCCATGAGGGGATAGTCACGCAGGAGGAATTTGATACCGTCCAACAGCTTATGACGAGCCGCAGGCGGGAACAGAACGCAGGGGGATTTGAGAATATCTTTGCAGGCGTAATCAAATGTGCAGACTGCGGCTATGCGTTGCGGGCGATGAACGCCAACAGGAGGAAACGCCCAGATGTCATTGACTGCGTACAATACTCCTGTAATAATTACGCCAGATACGGCAATACGATGTGTACCGCACACTCCATTGAAGCGAGGGACTTATTCAACGCTGTCCTTGCCGACATCAACCGTTTTGCGGATATGGCGGTAAATGACGAACGGGCTGTAAGGGCGATTGAGAAGCGGCTCACGGAAACAGACCAGAGCAAGGCAAAGGCACTGGAAAAGGAGCAAAGAAAACTGAACAAACGCCTTGCAGAACTGGACAGG
>OMFB01000294.1_pt1 | contig 8813 bp, 9 predicted proteins | sample 1645571 | NCBI WGS metagenome assembly OMFB01 (sample SAMEA103958166, study PRJEB25191) | human gut metagenome | biome: human-associated habitat [ENVO:00009003]; feature: intestine environment [ENVO:2100002]; material: feces | place: Germany | collected 2013/2015 | reverse complement strand
TTGATCCGGCAATCCAGAGATCCCCGGAACGCGCTACGCTTGTCCGAGGATGACAGGAGAGAAAAGAGAGCCCGAGGATGACAGAAGAAGAAAAGAAAGTACTCGAATATGACAGGAGGAAAAAGAGGCTTGGGCATGGCGGAAGAGGGAACAGGGCAGACAGAGGTTTTGTGAGGGGTTGCAAGAGGAACTAATTCAGGGGAGAAAGGCGATGAGAAATCAGTATATTTTATTAAGTACAGTATGTTGCGGGCTTTTTTTCGGTACGGAAGCCTGGGCGCAATGTGTGGCGACCAAGGATTGCAGCACTTTGGGATACAAGCAGAGCAGCTGCGACTCGGGAAAGGGCATAAAATGCCCATTTGGCGAGGCTTGGTACTGCCCCTGTGACGCCTCTTACATATACACCTGTACAGGAACTAACGAAAGCCCAAGCTCAGCCAAATGCGGCGACAAGTACAGCATGTGTAACTGCGCGACGGGTACGCATTGGGACAGCAGCAGCGGCAGCTGCGTGGCTGACCGCGCTTCATGCGCAATTGGCTGGATTTATTACAGTGACGGCACCTGTTCGGCGCCGGCCGCTTATACAACCAGCAAAACGGTTTTGGGTATTGTGGTTTATGTCAACGATAATGGTGTCGGCGGACAAGTCATGGCGCCGTGGTGGATTGATGCGAGTGGCAACCGAAGCAGTTCCGGTGTCGGTATGGCTTGGGGTGGTTATGGTACGGATATTTCAAGTCTGCCGAATATGACAAATAGTACGCAGGCTGAAGCCGATTTTGACAGTTGCGGCAATACGGACAAGATTGTTGCGGCCGGTGATGCCAGCACTTATCCGGCCGCCTGGGCGACGCGGAAATATGCGCCGACGTCGGAAACCAATGGTAAGTGGTGTCTGCCGGCAGCCGGTATTTTAAGAAACATTCAGAAAAACCAGGATGCGATTAGCACAGCCGTTAGTAAGGTTGGTGGCGCTTCGAACCTACTCAACTATTGGGTGTGGTCTTCCTCGGAGTACTCAAGCAGCTACGCGTGGAGTGCACTACTTGGTGACAGCTATTTGAACTACCACCATAAGTACGGCAATAACGGTTATGTTCTTCCGGTGCTCGCTTTTTAGTTTTAACCCTTTATCTTTTAGCGCAGCCCCGCTTGCGGGGCTCGCTTTAAAAAAAGAATCGATTTGCGCCGCAGGCGCAAATGCCGAATTTCCGCTCCGCAGGAGCGGAAATTTTTGATTCCGAAAAAGGAATCGGCAGAAAAGAGAATCGCGCCGCAGGCGCAAAAAAACGGCCTTCTGTCATTGCTGGACTTATTTTTCTTACGTCATATTCGGCCTTGAGCCGAATATCCAGAGATCCCCGGGTCAAGCCCGAGGATGACAATTATTTACTTGTCATTCCCGTGCTTTTTTTCTTTTTCGTCATTCCCCGGCTCGACCGGGGAATCCCTAGATTGCCGGATTAAATCCGGCAATGACAGAGGAGGAGAGAGCTTGACACGGGAATCTGTAAGGGAGATGTCCGGCTCAAGGCCGAACATGACAGAGGAAAAACAAGCTTGAACATGACAGTAAAAATTTTTATTTTGTAATATTATCGTAGAGATCCAGCCAAAGAGGATTGGAACTTTCAATCAAATTAACTTTCCATTCTCGGTTCCATTTTTTTAGGTTTTTTTCTCTTTGTATGGCGGTTATTTCATCGTTGTAAATTTCATAGTATACCAGTTTATCCAGAGAGTATTTGGCGCTAAACCCGTCTATTATTTTGTTTTTATGTTCATATATTCGGCGTACTAAGTTGTTGGTAACGCCGATGTAAAGTGTTCCCTGCGGTTTATTGGTTATAATGTAGACATACATGGTTTTCATGGGCTGATTATAGTTTGAGGCGGATATTCGGGTCAAGCCCGAATATGACAATTATTTACTTGTCATTGCCGGGTTTTCTTTTTCTATTGTCATTGCTGCGCTTTCATTCTCTCTTGTCATTGCCGGACTTGATCCGGCAATCCAGAGATCCCCGGAACGCGCTACGCTTGTCCGAGGATGACAAAGAAGAGAGGAGTCCAACGCAGTTGGGAATTTACACACGACAATCCAGAGATCCTCGGGTCAAGCCCGAGGATGACAGGGGAAGAAAGAGGCCGAACATGATAGAAGAAGAAACAAGCCCGAGGATGACAAAGAAGAGCGGCGTCCAATAAAAAGGGAGCCGAGGGGCAGAAAGGGACAAGTTTGAAGACATTCCCAAATAAGAAATACACACCAGAAACAGTTGAAATTTTTTTTGTATTGACATCTTTTGTACGGACGTATATATAAGGCTATATACTCTATTCAAGGTACTAAAAATTAATTTATGCACTTTCAAATAGAAGAGGAAGGCTTATGGTTTTATATAATGAATTGCCGGTTTATCGGGACAGTTATAATCTGCTGTTGGAAATATATAAGGCGACCAACAAGTTTTCGCACGAATACAAATATTGTTTGGGGCAGGATATGAAGCGTGACGTTTTGAACCTGTTTCGCAGTTTGTACCGAGCCAACCGGGCAGTGGAAAAGCATCAGCCGCTTGAGGAGTTTCTGGACGATTTTGAACTGCTGAAGATTGAGATCAGGATGTGCGGCGACCTGCGGCTGCTGCCGATTAAGAAAGTTGCCGAGCTGGCGCTGCTGACAGATGCCATCGGCCGGCAGATTACGGCCTGGAAAAACAAGAGCCGTGCCGCAGCTTCACTCAGCAAAGCCGGCTAAAAATTTTTTGCAGAAGATTATTGTGTTTATTGTGCGGGAATTGTCCGAACCAAGGTTCGGATGAGAGAGCGGATTTTTATTAAAAAAGGACTGCCGACAGCCGCTTGGTTGTTAAGATAAAACCGGCAGTGAAAACCGTTGGGTGTGGTCTTCCTCGGAGAACTCAAGCAACAACGCGTGGAATGCAAAACTTAATAACAGCAATTTGAACAACAACAATAAGAACAACAATAACAATTATGTTCTTCCGGTGCTCGCTTTTTTGGTAAAAATCATGATTATGAAGAGATATGGATATGCAGTTGGATTTGTTTGGCGGCGTGCAGCGCGGAAACGTGCGTTTGGACGAGCTGTTTGCCGCTTATCTGGAATGCCGGCGCAACAAGCGCCGCACCACAAACGCCCTGGCTTTTGAAGTCGATTTTGAACAAAAGCTGATAGAGCTTTGGAAAGACGTCAATGACGGAACTTACATGCCCGGGCGCTCGATTGCCTTTATTGTAACCGAACCGGTGCAGCGTGAGGTTTTTGCCGCCGATTTTCGCGACCGCATAATTCATCATCTGATTATCGGCAAGCTTAACCATCTGTTTGAAGCTTCTTTTATTCAGGACAGCTACAGCTGCCGCGACGGAAAAGGAACCCAATACGGAATCGGGCGGGTGGCCGGTTTTATCCGCGAATGTTCGCGCAACTACACCAAAGACTGTTATATTCTGAAGATGGATATTCAGTCTTTTTTCATGAGCATTGACAAGGGCCTGCTTTATAAATATCTGCGCGAGTTTATTCTGGCGCGCTATCATGAGCCGGATCAGCTGCTGATTTTGGAACTGGTGGAAAAGGTGGTGTTCAACGATCCGGAGCAGAACTGCCACATTAAAGGGCGGCGTTCCGACTGGGACGGCCTGCCGCCGAGCAAGAGCCTGTTTACGTCCGGCAAGGGCAAAGGGCTGCCGATCGGGAATCTGACGTCGCAGATATTTGCCAATTTTTATCTGAACTTTTTTGACCATTATGTTAAGTATGATTTGGGAATCGAATATTACGGCCGCTATGTCGACGATTTTGTGATTGTGCACGAAGACAAGGATTTTCTGATTGACGTGCAGGCCAAACTGCGTTCGTTTTTGCAGGCCAAGCTGATGCTCCGCCTGCATCCGCGCAAGATTTATCTGCAGCATTTTTCAAAGGGCGTCAAGTTTATCGGTGCGGTGGTCAAGCCCGGCCGCGAATATATCGGCAACCGCACCAAAGGAAACCTGTATGCCAAAATTCATTATTACAACAAAGAGGCGGAAAAAAATCCGCGCAAGGCCAAAAAACTGCTGCCCGACCTGCTGGCCAGCGTCAATTCGTATCTGGGGTTTATGATTCATTACAAAACGTACAAAATCCGCCGCCGTTTGCTCGAAAAGGAACTTAGTCCCCTCTGGCGCAGGTTTGTGACCTTTGACGAGAGCATGCGCAAGCTGACCCTGAAAGAAAAATACAAGCCGGCTGTGGCCAAGCGCAACAAAATCAGAAACCGCCGGCGCCGGCTCGATAAAGCGGCGGCGATGCTTGCCGCCGCGGCCTAACGCGTTTTTTTGCCGTAGCAGCCCGGGCGGGTAAGGCCGATTTCGATTTCGCAATCGTAGAACAGAGCCAGTTTGATGGCATGGTTGAACCGCCGGCTTTTGCCGATTTCCAACAGGTCTATGTCGTGCGCGGAAATGTGCGTCTGCTCGGTAACGGTTTCCAGGTCGAAACCCAGGCGGCGCCTGGTTCGCTGCAGCGAACGTCCGAGAGAATGCTGGGCGTTTTTCACAATGTGCGATTTGGTCAGTCTGCTGCGGTTCATGATGGTGACTCCTAAACGAGATTGCGGCAATAGAATCCACTTTTTACATTTTAGACTTATTAAGTTCATTTTTAAATACAATAATTACCAGGAATTGAAATATCGTTAAAATTTTGCCCCTTTTTCGATTTCATATTTAAATTGTGTTAATATATAAGGGCTATAATCTAAACGTGTGAAACAAGGGAAAGGTTATTTTATGGCGACTGCTGACGGCGAAAAAAAACTGCCGCTGTTGAAAATTTTGAACGTCAGTCTGGACTACTGTCTGGAAAACTTTAAGGCTGTAGCCGGATTTTCGGCAGTTAACCTGCTGTTTTTGCTGGTGACGCTGCTGTTGCCCGGCGGGTATGGCAATCCGCTGTTTTTAATCTGGCTGGTTTTTTATTACGTTTTCTGGTGTTTCTTTTTCCGTTTCTATTTTAACCGCCGACCGTATCTGATGTTTCGCAAGATTTTTGACTCGCTGGTGCCGTCGACCAAAATTTTGTTTCTGACCGCGGTGTTCGGTTTCGGGTTGTCGCTGCTGCCGCTGGTGTTGCCTTTTCTGCTGCCGCCGGAGATGATTGACGGTTATACGAATTTTCTCCGCGAATATATGCCTGAGCTGGATTTGGGACTGATGCTGCTGTTGCTGCTGGTGTCGCCGCTGATTTTGTACCGGCCGTTTATGGCCTGGATTTCGTCGGTCATCGGGCGCAGCGGGCTTTTGAAGACCGCTTTTGCCAAAACCGAGGGGAACTACTGGCGTTTTGTGGCAATGGCCGCGGTTTTCAACGCCGTGTTTGTGGTGTTTGAGGGGCTGGACGAAATGTTTGACCTGCCTGATGCCGCACTGATGGTTGTATATGCGCCGCTGCTGGTTTACTTTAACGCAGCGATTGCCAGAACCTATGAATTTTTCTTTCTCGACGGTTTGGATGACTGATGCGAAAAACCCCTCGGGCGAGGGGTTGGGTTTTTATTTTATCAGTTCCAGAAACTCGTCTTCGGAGAGAATCCGGACACCGAGTTCGCGCGCTTTTTTTGCCTTGCTGCCGGCGTCGGCTCCTTCAATGACATAATCCGTATGCGCAGAAACCGAACCGGCAACTTTGGCGCCCAGGCTTTGCGCCTTGGCTTTGGCTTCGGCTCTAGTCATTCGTTCCAGCGTGCCGGTAAAAACGACGGTTTTGCCGGAAAGCGGCGAATTGTAGTTTGTGTTGTCGACGAAGTCTTCAACCGTTATTTCTTCAAGCAGGCGGTTGACGGTGCTGACATTATGTTCTTCTTTGAAAAACTCGACCACGTCTTTGGCCATGGCTTCGCCGATGCCGTCAATCGAGAGCAGGCGTTCGGTGTCCTGATTGCGCATGTCGGTCATGAATTTGCGGAAACTTCCGTAGTTTCTGGCTATCAGCCGGGCCGTTGCGGCGCCGACCTGCCTGATGCCCAAAGCATAGATAAAGCGCGGCAGTTCAATGCGGCGCTTGGCGCGGATGGCGCGAAACAGGTTTTCGACCGATTTTTTGCCCCAGCCGTCGCGGCGTTCCAGATGCAGCGCCTTGTCATCGATGACGGCAAACAGGTCTTCTGTCGGGCCGCTGCCGCCGTTGCGTTCTTCCAGAGTGAAGATGTCGGTCGGGTCGCGGAGAATCCCTTCGTTGTAAAACTGTTCGACAATTTTGCCGCCCAGCCCGTCAATGTCAAAAGCTTCGCGCGAAACAAAGTGTTTCAGCCGCTCAATGGCCTGTGCCGGGCAGGTCAGGCCGCCGGTGCAGCGGCGGACGGCTTCGTCTTCTTCCCGAATGGCATGGGCGCCGCATTCGGGGCAGACGGTCGGAAATTTGAATTCGGACGAATCCGGCCGACGCTTCTCTTGCAGAACTTCGACAACCTGCGGAATGACGTCGCCCGCCCGCTGAACGACGACGTAATCGTTGATGCGGATGTCTTTGCGTTTGATTTCGTCTTCGTTATGAAGAGTGGCGTGCGAAACAATGACGCCGCCGACGTTGACCGGCTCCAGATCGGCAACAGGGGTCAGCGCGCCGGTGCGGCCGACCTGAATACGGATGTTGTTGATGCGTGTAATCGCCTTTTCGGCCGGAAATTTGTGCGCAATTGCCCAACGCGGCGTGCGGGTCAGAAAACCCAATCGTTCCTGCAGGGAAATGGAGTTGACCTTATAAACGATGCCGTCTATGTCGTAAGGCAGGTCGGCACGGATTTCCATCAGGTGCGAAAAATATCCGTCGATTTCCTTCAGGCTGCGGCAGAGCCGGTTGTGCGGATTGGTCGGAAAACCCCATTTCTTCAGGCATTCGAAAAATTCGGCCTGCGAATCCCAGCAGCGCCGGGACACTTCCCCCCAGGTGTAGGCAAAAAGGCTCAAATTGCGTTCGGCCGTAATCGAAGCGTCGAGCTGGCGGAGCGAGCCGGCTGCCGCATTGCGCGGATTGGCAAAAGTTTTTTTGTGTTCTGTTTCATATTTTTGATTCAATGCCAGAAAATCGGCTTTGGCCATATAGACTTCGCCGCGGACTTCCAGCACATCGGGGACGCCGTCCGGCAGCTTCTGCGGCAGCTGACGAATCGTCTTCAGATTGGCGGTAATGTCTTCGCCGGTGGTGCCGTCGCCGCGGGTGGCGCCCTGAACGAATCGTCCGTGCTCATAACGGGCAGAGAAGGATAGTCCGTCGATTTTCGGCTCGGCCATGAATTCGATGTCTTCGGAAACATTGAGGAAGCGTTTGACTCCGACGGCAAATTCGTCGACTTCCTCAAGGCTGAAGACGTCGCCCAGCGAAAGCATGGGAAAACGGTGCCGGATCTTGCCGAATCCGTTTTTGGCCGCAGCGCCGACTCTTTTAGACGGGCTGTCGGCGCGAATCAGTTCCGGGAAGCGGGCTTCAATCTGCCGGTTGCGCCGTTTGAGGGCGTCGTATTCGGCGTCGGTCAGGTAAGGCGCGTCGTTCTGATAGTAGGCAATGTCGGATTTGGCCATTTCCGCCGCAATGCGTTCCAGTTCGGCGGCTGCCTGTTCGGGGGTTAAATCTTCTGTTTCAATCATTATTTTCCCTTTTGTCTGTTTAGGGATAATATAGGAAAACGGGCGGAAAATTCCACTCTTATGTTGTGTTTGTCACAGCGTTCGGCATAAAAAAAGCGGGAACTGGTCCCGCCTGAAGCTGCGAATCGGCCGTTATGCCGGCGAAACAACCATCATCATCTGACGGCCTTCAAGTTTCGGTTCGGAATCGACCTTAATCAGTCCCTCAAGGTCTTCGAGAATATTATTCAGAACTTCACGACCCATGTCATTGGCGCTCATTTCGCGGCCTTTGTAACGCATGGTAAATTTGACCTTGTTGCCTTGCGAAAGGAACTTCTTGGCCTGTTTGATTTTGACTTCATAGTCGTGGGTGTCAATCATCGGGCGAAGCTTAAGTTCTTTGATTTCAACGACTTTCTGGTTTTTTTTGGCTTCGTTTTTGCGCTTTTGCACTTCGTATTTATATTTGCCGTAATCCAAAACCTTGCATACCGGGGGCACTGCCTGCGGAGAAATTTCTATCAAATCAAGACCGGCCTCGTCCGCGATGGCCAAAGCCTCTCGAATCGAAACGACGCCGCGATTTTCTCCGTTCTCGTCAATTAAGCGTACTTCCTTTACTCTGATGTTCTCATTAATACGCGGTCCGTCGTCTTCACGTACTGGCGCATTGCTATTGTCCTTTATTATTGGTGCCTCCTATAAATTATTAAATTCTTATCCATATTACAAAAAAATCCGTCTTTCGCAAGCGAAATGTTACAGAATCTGCGGGGGAATATAGACTCCCCGGCTATGATTTCAACGCATATATATCAAAATTATATATACATATTCCTTAATTTTTCGTTTTCAATTTTGCTTGACTTGCAAAAAATTCTTTGTTAATATCCTGCTATATCAAGTGGTTAAAAAACTCCCGAAAAAATTGTTTATTTTTTTTTGAAAAAAGTTATTGACATCTGTCCGGGTATGTCCTATAAACCACTTCGCCGACGGGGTGAGGCAAGTTGAAAAAAACGAACCGGGCCAAGGCGGCAGGCTTCTTAAGGGAAGTAGTTATAGAAGAGAGTAAATAAGTGGATAAGAGGATACGCAGACGGCGGGTATTTGGCAACGAATATGTAAAGTCTAGTGTATCTGAAAAAAAGGAACCAAGAAAATTCTTT
>OMFB01000291.1_pt1 | contig 8894 bp, 8 predicted proteins | sample 1645571 | NCBI WGS metagenome assembly OMFB01 (sample SAMEA103958166, study PRJEB25191) | human gut metagenome | biome: human-associated habitat [ENVO:00009003]; feature: intestine environment [ENVO:2100002]; material: feces | place: Germany | collected 2013/2015 | reverse complement strand
ACACGTCCTACAGTATTGTTATCGTATTTGTTATCTTTCGATTATCTGCTCTCTGTCAGGGCCTACACCTACCATAGAGATGTGGCAGTCGCAGAGTTCTTCAAGTCTTTCGATGTACTTCTTGCACGCCTCGGGCAGTTCGTCAAAGCTGCGGCAGGAAGATATATCATCGTCAAAGCCCTTGAGAGTTTCATATACGGGTACACAATCGGCAAGCTCTTCAAGCGTTGCGGGGAAATTCTCAATAACAGTGCCGTCGGGCTTCTTATAAGCAACGCACACCTTTAAATCGCCTATGCCGCCGAGCGTATCCAGCTTGTTTATAGCAAGTGAAGAAAGTCCGTTTACTCTTACGGAATGACGTACAATAACAGCGTCAAACCAACCTGTTCTTCTGGGTCTGCCTGTCGTAGTACCGAACTCGCCGCCCTTGTTTCTGATTGTTTCGCCTGTCTCATCATCAAGCTCTGTCGGGAAAGGACCCTTACCTACTCTTGTTGTATAAGCCTTTGCAACACCTATGATGTTTGAAATAATCATAGGTCCTACGCCTGTACCTACACAAACGCCTGCGGAAAGCGGATGAGAAGAAGTAACATAAGGATAAGTACCGAAGTCGATGTCAAGCAGTGTTGCCTGTGCGCCCTCGAACATTATCGTCTTGTTTGCCTTTGCAGCCTCGTATACGATTACCGATACATCGTCAACGTACTTTGCAAGACGCTTGCCGTATTCGGTATATTCCTTTATGATAGCTTCAATATCGTGAGGCTCGCCGCCGTAAACTTCTGTGATTATCTTATTCTTGAGCTTACCTGTCATTCTTACCTTTTCTGCAAAAACTTCGGGATGAACAAGATCATAGACACGGATACCGCAACGCTCGTATTTATCCATATAGCAAGGACCTATACCACGCTTTGTAGTGCCTATATCGGAGTTGCCTCTGAATTTTTCTGAAAGTCCGTCAAGAGTAATGTGCCACGGCATAACAACGTGCGCTCTAGGATCTATCTTGAGGTTGTCGAAAGAAACGCCTCTTGGTGAAAGGTTGTCGATCTCGGATAAAAGATCCTTAGGATCAAGCACTACACCTGCGCCTATAAGGCAGAGCGTATTTTTATAAAGAATGCCCGAAGGGATCAGATGGAGTTTGTAAGTCTGACCGTCATTTACTACAGTATGTCCTGCATTGTTACCGCCCTGTGAACGAACGAATCACTGATTACAGCCAGGTAGAACAAACATTGAATACAAACAGCCGCAAGTTACAGGCTTCTCGCTGTATGGACTGCGGCGTACCCTTCTGCCACTGGGCATGTCCGCTGGGCAATAAAGACCCGGAATTCCAAGACGCGCTCTACCGGGGCAAATGGCGCGAAGCCTATCAAATACTGAACAGTACGAATGATTTTCCGGAATTTACGGGACGCATCTGCCCTGCCCTTTGCGAGAAGTCGTGCGTACTGAAACTCTCGTGCAACGAACCGGTCACTATCCGCGAGAACGAAGCCGCCATTGCCGAGGCTGCTTTTCGCGAGGGCTACATCACCCCCCTCCAGCCCGAACGCAACGGAAAGAAAGTAGCCGTCATCGGCGCCGGCCCTGCCGGATTGAGCGTTGCCGTACGGCTGAACGCCAAAGGTTACGAAGTTACCCTATTCGACAGCAAACCGATGCCGGGAGGACTGTTGCGTTACGGCATCCCCAACTTCAAACTGGACAAAGCCGTCATCGACCGCCGCATGAAAATCCTCAAGGCCGAAGGAATCTTGTTCAAGATGGGAGTCCATGTCGATGTACAGAAACTGCCCGTCGGATTCGATGCCTACGCCATTTGTACCGGTACGCCCACCGCCCGCGACCTCTCCATTCCGGGCAGGGAGCTGAAAGGCATCTACTTTGCCCTCGACATGCTGGCACAGCAGAACCATATTCTGGATGGAGATACCTTCCCGAAAGACCAACTCGTCAACGCCCGCGGCAAACGGGTACTCGTCATCGGCGGCGGCGATACCGGGTCTGACTGTATAGGCACCAGCATCCGCCAGGGAGCCGTCAGCGTAACCCAGATTGAAATTATGCCCCAACCACCCATAGGACACAACCCGGATACTCCCTGGCCGCAATGGCCCGTCGTACTGAAAACCACCAGCAGCCACGAAGAAGGCTGTACCCGTCGATGGTCCCTCGCCTCTACCCGGTTCATCGGGAAGAATGGCAAGGTATGCGGTGTGGAAGTGGAAGAAGTGGAGTGGCTTCCGGCAACAGACGGTAACCGCCCTACCATGAAATCTACGGGTAAGAAAGAGGTCATCGAAGCCGATATGGTGCTTCTTGCCATGGGTTTCCTCAAGCCCGAGCAACCGAAGTTTGCAGAGAACGTATTCGTGGCAGGCGATGCCGCCCACGGCGCCAGCCTCGTGGTACGTGCCTTGGCCGACGGACGACGAGTGGCAACAGAAATAGATCGTTACCTCGAACCTCTAAAAGAAAACAAGAAATGATTTCCCTTTCTTTAATTTTTAACCTTTAATTTTTAATTCTCATGTGTGGAATAGCAGGAATCTTCAACATACAGTCTCAAACTCCTGAGTTGAGAAACAAAGCGCTACGGATGGCGCAGAAAATCCGTCATCGCGGACCGGACTGGAGTGGTATCTACGTAGGCGGATCCGCCATCCTCGCCCACGAACGCCTCTCCATTGTCGACCCGGAATCCGGTGGACAACCCTTATATTCACCCGACCGCAAACAGGTGCTTGCCGTCAATGGCGAGATTTACAACCATCGCGACATCCGTGCCCGCTATGCCGGAAAATACGCCTTCCAGACAGGTTCCGACTGCGAAGTCATCCTTGCCCTTTACAAAGACAAAGGCATCCGCTTCCTCGAAGAGCTGAACGGCATCTTCGCCTTCGCCCTCTATGATGAAGAAACGGACGATTACCTCATCGCTCGCGACCCCATCGGCGTAATCCCCCTTTATATAGGACGCGACAAAGACGGACACATCTACTTCGGCAGTGAGCTGAAAGCTCTTGAGGGTTTCTGCGACGAGTATGAGCCTTTCCTTCCCGGCCACTACTACCGTGGGCGCGAGGGCAAGATGCACCGCTGGTACACCCGCGACTGGATGGACTATGCCGCTGTGAAGGACAACTACACTCCTGCCGCCGAACGTAATGCCGCGCCGGCTTCGATAGGCCGGACAGCCTACAGCACACAAGTCACGGCTGTGCACGACGCACTTGAAGCCGCCGTACAGCGCCAGTTGATGTCCGACGTCCCCTACGGTGTCCTGCTCAGTGGCGGACTCGATTCTTCCGTCATCTCTGCCATCGCCAAGAAATATGCCGCCAAACGCATCGAGACAGACAACAAGGCAGATGCCTGGTGGCCACAGCTCCATTCCTTCGCCGTCGGCTTGAAGGGTGCTCCCGACTTGATTAAAGCCCGCGAAGTGGCCCGTCATATCGGTACCGTGCATCACGAGATAAACTATACCGTTCAAGAAGGCCTCGATGCTGTCCGCGACGTCATCTATTTCATTGAGACTTACGACATAACCACTGTCCGCGCCTCCACCCCCATGTATCTGCTGGCGCGTGTCATCAAAAGCATGGGCATCAAGATGGTACTCAGCGGCGAAGGTGCAGACGAGGTGTTCGGCGGTTACCTTTACTTCCACAAGGCGCCCACACCGCAAGCCTTTCACGAAGAAACCGTGCGCAAGCTCTCCAAACTACATCTGTACGACTGCCTCCGTGCCAACAAAAGCCTTGCAGCCTGGGGAGTGGAAGGACGTGTCCCCTTCCTCGACAAAGAATTCCTGGATGTTGCCATGCGCATCAATCCGGCAGTCAAGATGTGCCCCGGCAAGGAGATAGAAAAGAAAGTAGTCCGCGAAGCCTTTGCCGACATGCTCCCTCAGAGCGTTGCCTGGCGGCAGAAAGAACAGTTCTCCGACGGTGTGGGCTACAGTTGGATTGATACGCTGAAAGCCGTCACTGCCGCTGCCGTCAGCGACGAACAGATGGCACATGCCGCCGAACGCTTCCCGATACATACCCCGCAAAATAAGGAAGAGTATTACTACCGTACCATCTTCGAAGAGCATTTCCCCAGTGAAAGCGCAGCCCGGAGTGTTCCCAGCGTACCCAGTGTGGCATGCTCCACCGCCGAAGCGCTGGCATGGGACGCCTCTTTCCAAGGAAAGAACGACCCCAGCGGACGAGCAGTAGCGGGGGTACACGAAGAAGCATACAAGGATTAAAAAAAGAGCTGCCGACAGATTTCCTGCCAGCAGCTCTTCTCATTTTTTATTTATCAAATCCTATCGGACTAAAACATCATTGTCTGTCCGCCAATCACACCTGCCACAGCACTCGCTACGGCAATAATAAGTTTCAAAATCACATTCCACGTTTTCTTCATAAAGATTATCCATTATCTGATTAATAATTCATAGCTACTGTTATCCCAGTGGATTCTCACCTTGGTCTCCATCCGAATCCGAGCCTCCTCCTTCCGAACCGGAGCCGCCATCTGTAGAAGTCTTCCCCTTAAGATAATCATCCAAACTCACCAAATCCAGCCTTTCTCCAGCACGGGTAGCAGCCTTCGATATCTTCAGTTACCTATTCGCCTGAAAACAGATACGGACGCTCTCCACACTCTTGGCTGTCACGTCATCAGCCTTTTCCTCACCTTTCGATTTGGCTGCCAGTATAAAGACACCCAGCCCGGCTATATTAACCGTCTTTCCTTCCAGCAACTGCTCTTTCAGCTTTTCCACAAAGTTCTGCATCGTACTCTTGATGTCACCGATAGACAGAGAAGAGCGGTCCTGCATCTTCTGTGCAATAAACGCCAAATCCACGCTTTGCCCCAATGTCACCAACTGCGGATAATACTTCTTGGGAGAGTTTTCAACCCTGGGGTCCGACGGTCTCTCCACCGTCCTGAAAATTACACTCATACTTTTTTTCTTTAGAGATTTAAATTCGTTTTCCTATTCACACGTTTCGTTGATCAACGATGCAAAGGTGAGGATTAAAAACTATGTAGCCAAAGAAAAAAGGTGCTTGGGAGTAGTTTTTCTGAGAAAAGTGATAAAGTATTAATTATAAGATACCTTATTTAATCACGTTTAAAAATATCCCTCGTATAGACTTTGTCAGCCACATCATCCAAACATGCGTCATAGCGGTTGGCAATAATGGCCTGCGAGATACGTTTAAACTCCTCCAAGTCATTCACAATAAGCGAACCGAAGAAAGTACTGCCATCTTCCAATGTAGGTTCATAAATCACCAGCTTGGCACCTTTAGCCTTGATACGTTTCATCACCCCTTGAATGGAACTCTGGCGGAAATTATCCGAATTTGACTTCATGGTCAACCGGAATACACCAATGGTCACCTCCTTTTCTTTCTCCGCATCATATACACTGTTACTTCCGTATGCACCGGCAATGTGCAGCACCCTATCGGCTATAAAGTCCTTACGCGTACGATTACTCTCCACAATTGCCGACATCATATTCTGAGGCACATCGTTATAGTTGGCAAGCAACTGTTTGGTATCCTTGGGAAGACAATACCCACCATAACCGAAAGAGGGATTATTATAATGTGTACCGATACGGGGATCCAGACCTACACCATTGATTATGGCTTGCGCATCCAGCCCCTTCATCTCGGCATATGTATCCAGTTCATTAAAATACGACACACGCAGTGCCAGATAAGTATTGGCAAAAAGCTTCACTGCCTCTGCCTCTTTCATGCCCATGAAGAGCGTGTCGATGTTCTCTTTCAATGCACCCTCATGCAGCAGCCGGGCAAATATACGTGCAAGTTCTTCTGCTTCAGGATTTCCGATGGCACGAACTGCCGCATTCTCTTCCGCTGACACCCGGCCTTCCAAATCAATCATCTTCGGATAACCAACGATAATACGCGAAGGATACAAGTTATCATAAAGTGCTTTGCTCTCCCTTAGAAATTCCGGAGAGAAAAGTAGGTTAAATTTCTTTCCTTTCAATTCCGGCTTATACTGGAACATTGGGGCATACTTCACGTAAAGCGAACGGCAATACCCTACGGGAATGGTTGATTTAATCACCATCGCGGCATCCGGATTCACCTCAAGGACAAGGTCTATCACATCTTCTATATGGTGCGTATCGAAAAAATTTTTCTGAGGATCATAATTGGTAGGTGCCGCTATTACCACAAAGTCAGCCTCCTTGTAGGCAGACCTGCCATCCAGCGTAGCTGTCAGATTGAGTTCCTTTTCCAAAAGGTACTTCTCGATATATTCATCTTGAATAGGCGACTTCTTATTATTAATCAGTTCCACCTTTTCAGGTACCACATCCACAGCAATCACTTTATGATGTTGTGCCAGCAGTGTCGCAATAGACAGTCCTACATATCCGGTACCGGCTACAGCTATTCGCAAATTCGCAAAATCTTTCATATCAATTCAATTGGGTTATCATAAAATCAATAATGGATTATTCCATATAAAAGTCCTTATACCATCCGGCAAACTTTCTGAGGCCTTCCCGAAGCGGAGTACTCGGTTTGAAACCGAAATCCCGTTCCAAAGCAGAAGTGTCTGCATAAGTCACCGACACATCACCCAGTTGCATCGGTACTAATTCCTTATGCGCCTCGAAGTCATAGTCGGCAGGCAATACACCTGCCCTTATCAGTTCCTCCTGCAATATTTGGACAAAATCCAGAAGGTTTTCAGGATGATTATTACCTATATTATAAACTTTATAAGGCGGTACAGGCAGACCGTCTTCACCCACCTTACGTTCAGGAGCTTTTGCCATCACACGCATCACGCCTTCCACAATGTCATCCACATATGTAAAGTCACGCTTGCAATTCCCGTAGTTAAATATCTTAATTCTCTCACCTCTGAGCAACTTATCGGTAAAGCCAAAATAGGCCATATCCGGACGTCCGGCGGGACCATATACCGTAAAGAAACGGAGACCTGTGGACGGAATATCATAAAGTTTAGAGTAAGCGTGCGCCATCAGTTCATTGCTTTTCTTTGTAGCAGCATAGAGGCTCACCGGATTATCCACCTTGTCATCGGTAGAATAAGGCACCTTTTTATTCGAACCATACACGCTCGATGAAGAAGCGTAGACCAGATGTTTTACCCCCTCCCTGCCCTCATCATACGAATGGCGACAAGCTTCCAATATATTATAAAAACCTATCAGATTGCTTTCAATATAAGCATCCGGATTGGTGATACTATAGCGCACACCCGCCTGTGCTGCCAGATTCACAACGATTTGCGGCTGATATTCATCAAATATCTTATCGACAAGTGATTTATCGGCAATACTTCCCTTGATAAAAATAAACCGTTCTCTAAACTCGGTCAATTGCTCCAACCGCCATCGCTTGATATTCACATCATAATAAGCATTCAGATTGTCCAAACCCACTACAAGGGTATCGGACAGTTCCTCCAATAGGCGCATACAAAGATTACTACCGATAAAACCGGCAGCTCCAGTTACTAATACGTTCACGTTTATGATTGATGGATTAATGTGTTTCGCGCAATTACATTAAAAAATAGCTTCCTTTATCTTTTCAACGATGTATTCCACATCCGCATCCGTCACCCACGGACCTGCCGGCAGACAGAAACCAACCTTAAATATCTCCTCCTCCACCCCGTTGGTGTAAACCGAAGCATCCGCATACACAGGCTGCTTGTGCATGGGCTTCCACACCGGACGGGTTTCAATCCGGTTTGCCGCCATAAACACACGCAATGCCTCCACGTTGTCATTGGGCTGACAGTCTGTCGTGGCACTCTTCACAGCTTTTATCACACCGGCAGCACCGCCTACGGCTGTTTTTATCACCTCTTTATAGGCATTCTCCTGACCTTGTACCCTCACATTGGCATCCAGCGTAGCCGTACAGAGCCAGTAATTAGAGTCATAACACGAATCGGCAGGTTGCCGATGGATATGCACGCCCCTCACCTCTTTCAACAGTTCCTCATAAAGAACCTGCACATGCTTGTGATGGTCGATATGTTTCTGTACCACCGTCATCTGTCCGCGACCGATACCTGCACAAATATTACTCATACGATAGTTGTAGCCAATGGCCGTATGCTGATAGTAAGGATAAGCATCACGCGCCTGCGTGGCATACCACATGACGGTATTCTTGTCCTCCACGTTCTGACAAACCAAGGCGCCACCACCCGAAGTCGTAATCATCTTGTTCCCGTTGAAACTCAACACACCGAACTTACCGAAAGTACCCAATATCCGTCCGTCAAACTTAGAGCCAAAGCCCTCGGCAGCATCCTCCACTACCGGAATGTCGTAACGGTCGGCAATTTCCATAATCCGTTTGCAATCGTAAGGCATACCGTAGAGAGCCACCGGAACAATCGCCTTTGGCTTCTTTCCTATCTTGGCGATACGGTCTTTTATCGCCTCCTCCAGCAGCACAGGGTCCATATTCCAAGTTTCCGGTTCAGAACCCACAAACACAGGCTTGGCACCCAGATAAGTGATAGGATGCGAAGAGGCACAGAAAGTAAAGCTCTGCACCAGCACTTCATCTCCCGGACCAACACCGCAAGCTATCAATGCCAAATGTACTGCTGCCGTACCCGCACTCAGTGCCACCACTTCATGTGTGCCGCCCGTAAACTGTTTCAAATCCTCCTCGAAAGCATTTACATTAGGTCCCAAAGGTACTACCCAATTGGTATCAAATGCCTCCTTTACATATTTCTGTTCATATCCGGATTCGCTCATGTGGGCGAGGCAGAGATAAATTTGCTTGTCCATAAAATATATATGATTATTCTAAATGATTCACTTT
>OMFB01000288.1_pt1 | contig 8950 bp, 10 predicted proteins | sample 1645571 | NCBI WGS metagenome assembly OMFB01 (sample SAMEA103958166, study PRJEB25191) | human gut metagenome | biome: human-associated habitat [ENVO:00009003]; feature: intestine environment [ENVO:2100002]; material: feces | place: Germany | collected 2013/2015 | reverse complement strand
CTGTGGAATTTTGAATGTGATTGAATTAGAGCATGACGAAGAAGCTGAAATATCAAATTAACAAGGAAGGTTCTGCGAAATGGACAATAGAGAAAGAATTATCAGACTTTGGTTTGATATGTGGCTTACAAAGAAAGATTTAGGTATATCCGATATTTTTTCAAATAATGCCATCTATATTGAAAGCTGGGGGCCGGAATATCACGGAATAAAGAAGATAATACTTTGGTTTGAGGAATGGAATACCCGGGGAACCGTCTTACAATGGGACATCAAACAGTTTTTCCATAAAGACAATCAGACTATCGTTGAATGGTATTTTAAGAATAAAATGGACGACGGTAATGTAGAAGCGTTTGATGGAATATCACTGATTGAATGGACACCAGATGACAAGATTGCCCTCTTAAAAGAATTTGGTTGCAATGAAAATCGATATGACCCTTATAAAGATGGCACTATACCACATTTCAGAGATGAAAACGCAAAGTGGTTTTAGCCGGGAAATTTAGTTGTTGGAGGTAATTATGCAGAATGGATAATTGGTTTACCATTGAGCAAATAGACCGTGATACATTCTCTATTAGCGAATACAAACACTGGGAAGAAACACATTGCTATCTATTATGTGGAGAAAAATGCGCTATTCTCATTGATACAGGCTTAGGCGTTTCCAACATCAGAAAAATTGTGGACAGTCTAACAGGGCTGCCTGTTATGGCAGTTACTACTCATGTTCATTGGGATCACATTGGCGGGCATAAGTATTTTGATAATATCGCCGTACATGAAGAGGAAAAGGACTGGTTATCAGTCAGGTTTCCGATACCGTTGCAAGTTGTGAAGAATAATTTGACAAGGCTTCCTTGTGATTTCCCAAAAGATTTTGATATTAACGCTTATCAGATTTTTCAAGGTATGCCACAAAGAATCTTACATGATGGCGATTTTTTAAATTTAGGCGAGCGAGAAATTCAGGTTATTCACACGCCGGGACATTCTCCGGGACATTGTTGTTTTTACGAACCAAAACGAAACTATTTGTATTCCGGGGATTTGATATACAAGGGAAGCCTTGATGCATTTTACCCAACTACCGACCCGCAGTTATTCTATCAATCCATAAGGCGGATACAGAAATACAAAATAAAAAAAGTTCTGCCCGGACACCACCAGTTGGATATTCCTGTTTCTTTGATAGCTGACATTGAAGCCGGATTTGCAAAATTATCGAGAGCTGGAAAACTCAAACAGGGAAATGGATTGTTTGAGTTTCGGGATTTCCAAATTCATATATGATTCAAAGCTGCCGTTGCAGGAGCCAATCCCGCAACGGCTGTTTCCTACTTCCACGGTCTGCGCCGGAAGTTGATCCCGGAATTTTTAATCAGCGGCGATCTTTTGAACAGTCTTTTCAGAGTTGTTCTTTCCTCGTCTGTGAGCCGCTTGTATTTCAGCTGGAACGCCTTACAGAAGATTTCCAGAAATTCCTGTACCCTATCGCCGGTGGATTGCATGGCCTTTCGGACTTCCTTTATCATCTCATCGGCAGGCGTAGTATCCGGCGTACTTTCCATGTCGTTTTCATGGGCTTTGCGTATATCGTGAAGGATAGCGTCCCATGTTTTATGTGTCACATGGCAGAAAAAATCTTCTTCCTCTATCTGACCAGCTTCCAGAATTTTCAGGGAACGGTCTGCGGCGGCTTCGGGATGTTCTTCCAGTATCATTGCCCTGACAGCGGCCAGCGCACTATTGATGTCATGGAACCGCATGGTAGCCATTCCGTCCACATAGATTTCTGCGTCAGCCATCAGCTCCGCAAATTTTTCGTGGGACATCATCTCGCACAGCAGCCGGGTATTGATTCGTCCGCTTTTCAGAAGCGCCACAGCTTCATCGGTCAAATGCAGTTCAGACAGCGGGGTGTTGATCTGCTCCCGGTTTTCTGTCCGGCAGAACAGATAGTCAATGGACACCTCATAAAAGTCTGCCAGTGTGATAAGGTTGCCGTGATTGATTTCCTTATTTCGGTTTTCTTCATTTTCATAGCTGGCTAAAGCAGATTTTGAAATGCCGGTCTTTTCCGCCAGTTCTTCCAGCTTCAGCCCCTTTTCCACCCGTAAATCTTTCAACCGTTCCTGCAAGGAAACATGGTCTTTCATCGGTTTGTCACTCCCTTTCCATGTGGTTTTCGAGCATATATAACCATTATACCATACCGTTCCGAAATCGTGGAAATTTTCGATTTTGGGGCGGTATTCCTACTTTCTGGACATACGGGAAAGGGTTCAAAAATGAGCTATGATTAAGTCAGTTCATCGATGGATTATTCCAATCGAATGACCGGCCTGATGGGATATGCTCCCCGGCGATGTAGCGCAACGACCTGCGGCAAGGAGTTGGAGGAACCTTGACCGCAGCGAGCGTACCAACGGGAACGAAACGCTGCTGTGAGATTCAGGGGCAGGAACGACATCAGGGAAACCCGGCAGAACTGACACCAAAACGCTACCCAAACACGACAAATCGGCAGGGTGTAGTCTGCCCCGTCCGTGATACTATGGGGCTTTTCCAAGCGGCTCTATGGCCGTATTTTTCTTGAAAATCGCCCCGAAACATGACACCAAAAACCGCTATCCGCCCATCTCCACCGTTACGGCTGAAATGGGCGGATTTTCTATGATAGGAGGCACCATGCCGAGAATGAGCAAGAAACGGAAGTTGGAGCTGTCCTTCTTCCTCAATGACCGGGGGCGTGTGACCTACAACGACCTGTGCCGGAAGTGTCAGCATGAGTGCAAACAGAGCTTCCGGGCTGTCGTGATTGACTGCCCCCGTTACCTGTCCAAACGAGCCAAGCGAAAGGAGAAAACCGACTAAATGGATTTTGAATTTATGACCGCAGACACCGTTCTGCCGCCCTGTATGCCACTTCCCACCGCCATGCTGAGGCTGCCGGTCAGCAGTACCGCAAAGGTCATGTATGCCCGCCTGCTGGACGCCACCCTTGCGGGAGGTGCGGAGGATACCAACGGGATACTGTTTGTCCGTTTCCCCATTGTGAAGCTGGCAGCGGCCTTGTCCCGCAGTTCCGTGACCGTCAAGCGTTCCTTGAAAGAATTGGAGGATGCCGGACTGATCCTGCGGGTGCGCCGGGGTGTGGGAGAACCGAACCGTATTTACACGCTGCTCCCCAAGAAGGAGGGCTGCCGTGATGAATGAAAAGCTGGAAAAGCTCAACCGGGAGTTGGAAAAAAGCGAAAAGAAACTGCGGAAAGCCATCAATGATGAAAAGGCATTGCAGCACCAGTTAAAGCAGCTTACCCGAAAGGAACGGACGCACCGGCTCTGTACTCGTGGCGGTATGCTGGAAAGTTTTCTGCAAGAGCCGGAACGCCTGACAGATGATGATGTCATGCTGTTGTTGAAACTCATTTTTCACAGGCAGGACACGCAGGAACTATTGAAAAAACTGCTGGAACGGGAGAAGCCGGAAACCCCTTAGTTTACTAAGGGCGCAATTATACACCACCCAGAGGTTGGTGCATTGCGTTCTCCGAAGGCTCCTCGCCGGAGGGCTGTGATTTTCCGCAGTCATGGTCTGCTCCAAATCAAACAGGGGACGCTACGCTTCCCCTGCGCTGGCTGCCGCCAGCTACCCTTTTGTGGACTTGCCATCTGGGGACACCTTGCGTTGCAAGCTGTTCCCAGCCGACAAGTTTCATAAAATATGCTATCTTTTCGATAGCCAATGAAGTATAATGAAGATGACAACAAATCGGCATTTGTAAAGGAGGATTTACAATGAAGAAAATTGGATTAGGTATTGCAATACTACTCTTTGCCATTATAATTTCTCTTTGCTCATCAGGAATGGGGCTGCTCGTTATCGGAATTGGGATTGTAGGATTGATTTTTTCAATCATAGGATTTATGGAACGCAAGTAAAATAACTTCCAATTTGTCAGCTTCACATCGGGTCAACTTGCCCCGAACTTTTACAATTAAATACCCGCCGCCCACATAGCGGCACACCGAGCAGGAAATCTGAAAAAGGTCTCCTGCTTTTTTTCTGCCCAAAATGAGGTGGTAAAACGCCACCCCATCCGCCAATCACAGAAAGGAGTGACACGAAATGCCCTGTCCACACAACGAAATCACGATTGTTCAGCGCAGCCAGCGGCAGTCTGCGGTTGCCGCCGCTGCTTACCAGAGCGGCGAAAAGCTGTTCTGTGAATACGACCAGCAAGTGAAGCACTACCCGGAAAAGCGTGGTATCGTCCACAATGAAATCCTGCTCCCGGCAAATGCTCCGCCGGAGTATGCAGACCGCAATACCCTATGGAACGCCGCCGAAGCTGTGGAAAAACAATGGAACTCCCAGCTTGCAAGGCGGTGGGTGCTTACCATCCCAAGAGAGATACCGCCTGACCAGTACGCTGTCCTTGTCCGGGAGTTTTGTCAGCAGCAGTTTGTTTCCAAAGGCATGATCGTTGACTTTGCCATCCATGACCCCTATCCTCCGGGACATAATCCACACGCCCATGTCTTGCTCACTATGAGGGCAATGGACGAACATGGGAAATGGCTTCCCAAGAGCCGCAAGGTTTATGACCTTGATGAAAACGGGGAACGGATTAAGCTGCCATCCGGCAGGTGGAAAAGCCACAAGGAGGATACGGTTGACTGGAACGACCAGAAGTATTGTGAAATCTGGCGGCATGAATGGGAGGTCATCCAGAACCGCTATCTGGAAGCCAATGACCGCCCGGAGCGTGTGGACTTGCGTTCCTATGCCAGACAGGGGCTTGATATTGTCCCTACTGTCCATGAGGGGGCTGCTGTCCGGCAGATGGAAAAGCGTGGTATCCAGACGAATATCGGCAACCTGAACCGGGAAATCAGAGCCGCCAACCGCCTGATGAAGTCCATCCGGCAGCTTATCCAAAACCTCAAAGGCTGGATTACCGAGCTGGGAGAAAAACGGAAAGAGCTGCTTGCACAAAAGGCGGCGGAGGAAGCGACACTTCTTCCCAATCTGCTGATGAAGTATATGGAGATACGAAAGGAAGAACGGAAGGACTGGACAAGGGCTGGACAGAACCGGGGGACTTCACAGGACTTAAAGGCAGTCAGCGAAGCCCTGTCCTATCTCCGGCAAAAGGGGCTTTCCACTGTGGAGGACTTAGAAGCATTTCTGGAATCTTCCGGGAAATCAGCCGCAGATTACCGCAATCAGATGAAGCCCAAGGAAGCCCGCAGCAAAGTGATTGACGGGATTCTTGCCAGCCGGACAGACTGCAAGGAATGTAAGCCTGTCTATGAGAAGTACCAGAAGATATTTTTCAAGAAAACAAAGGAGAAATTCAAACAGGAACACCCGGAGGTTGCCCGATATGCGAAAGCCGCCGCCTACCTTGCCAAGCACCCAGACGATAAGGACAGTACCCAAAAGGAGCTGCAAGAGGAGCAGGAAAAACTTCTCAGCGAAATCGCAGAGCTGAAAGTACCGCTGACCGAGGTACAGGAGGATTTGAAGAAGCTGCGGGACATCCGCTACTGGGTACGGAAAGCCACACCCGGCACAGAGGAAAGCAAAGAGCCGCCCAAGAAGCAGCCCCTCAAAGAAGTCTTGCAGGATAAGGCAGACGAGAAAAAAGCACAAAGAACTGCCCAGGAACAGACGAAACACAGACAACAGGATATGGAACTTTAACAGGCACTTGCCATTTTCAATCAGAGAATGTCAGGTGCTTTTCTTATTTTCAAGGAGGGATAGATTTGAATGTATTTGAAGCTGTGAAGCAGTCCGTCACAACAAGACAGGCTGCGGAGCATTATGGAATCCGTATAGGTCGGAACGGGATGGCTTGCTGCCCGTTCCATCATGATAAAACCCCAAGCATGAAGCTGGATCGGCGTTACCACTGCTTCGGCTGCGGTGCGGATGGGGATGTGATTGATTTTGCCGCCGCCCTGTATGGGCTGGGAAAGAAAGAAGCCGCCGTACAGCTGGCACAGGACTTCGGGCTTTCCTATGAGGACTGGAAACCGCCGGGAAAGGCAAAAAAGCCCAAGCCCCGGCAGAAATCCCCGGAGGAACAGTTTCAGGAAGCAAAGAACCGCTGCTTCCGTATTCTTGCCGATTATCTCCATCTGCTTCGGGCATGGAGAAAGGAATATGCCCCGCACTCCCCGGAGGAAGCCTTTCATCCCCGGTTTGTGGAAGCCTTACAGAAGCAAGACCATGTGGAATATCTGCTGGATGTGCTGCTGTTCGGGGAAACAGAGGAAAAAGCGGCTTTGATTACGGACTACGGAAAGGATGTGATACAGCTTGAACAGCGAATGGCAGAGCTTGCAGCCGCAGACGCAGCAAGAACTAAAAAACACCATGAACGCCATGCAGCCGCCCCAGAGCATTGAGGAAATCAAGGCGGGGCTGGAAACCACCGAGAAAGGCGGTGTCCGTCAGAGCATACGGAACTGCCTGACCGTATTCCAGCGTGACCCTCTGCTTTCCGGGGCTATCGCATACAACATCCTGACCGACCGCAAGGACATCATAAAGCCCATCGGTTTTCACAGAGAAAGCACAGCCCTGAACGATACGGACATGAAGTATCTGCTTCTCTATCTGGAAGAAACCTACGGGCTTACCAATGAGAAAAAGATTGATAACGCCATCGGGATTGTGGCGAATGAAAACAAGTACCATCCCATCCGGGACTATCTCAGTACCCTTGTGTGGGACGGGACAGAGCGAATCCGCTTCTGCCTGCGGCACTTTCTGGGGGCTGACGCAGACGATTACACCTATGAAGCGTTGAAGCTGTTCCTGCTGGGTGCAATCTCACGAGCCTTTCAGCCGGGGTGCAAGTTTGAAATCATGCTCTGTCTGGTAGGCGGTCAGGGGGCTGGCAAGTCCACCTTCTTCCGTCTGCTGGCAGTCCGGGACGAGTGGTTCTCCGATGATTTGCGGAAGCTGGACGATGACAATGTGTACCGCAAGCTGCAAGGTCACTGGATTATCGAAATGTCGGAAATGATGGCAACCGCCAACGCCAAGAGCATTGAGGAAATCAAGTCATTTTTAAGCCGGCAGAAAGAGGTTTACAAGATACCCTATGAAACCCACCCGGCAGACCGCCCCCGTCAGTGCGTGTTTGGCGGCACTTCCAATGCCCTTGACTTCCTGCCCCTTGACCGTTCCGGCAACCGCCGCTTTATCCCCGTCATGGTGTACCCGGAGCAAGCCGAGGTTCACATTTTGGAGGACGAAGCTGCTTCCAGAGCCTATATCGGGCAGATGTGGGCGGAAGCGATGGAGATTTACCGAAGCGGCAGGTTCAAGCTGGCTTTCAGCCCAGCCATGCAGCGGTATCTCAAAGAACACCAGCGGGATTTTATGCCGGAGGACACCAAAGCCGGGATGATACAGGCGTATCTTGATAAGTACACCGGGAGCATGGTCTGCTCCAAGCAGCTCTACAAGGAAGCCTTGAACCATGCCTTTGACGAGCCGAAGCAATGGGAAATCCGGGAAATCAACGAGATTATGAACCAGTGCATTTCCGGCTGGCGGTACTTCCCAAACCCAAGAATGTTTTCCGAATATGGCAGACAAAAGGGCTGGGAGCGTGAAAACCCGGCAACGGACTCCGGCAACCCGTCTGAAAAAACGATGGACGGTTTTGTGGAGGTCACAGAACAGATGGAGCTTCCATTCTGAAAATGACAGCCCGTTGCACCCCCTGTTGCTATCCCGTTGCCGAGCCGGTTGCCGGGGAAAATCCCTTATTTCCGGGCTTTTTCCCTCTCTGACAACCAAAACAACAGAAAAATAAAAGAAAAGTATAAATAGTAACCATCGCCAGATTGAGATTGTTTGCAAGGTCTTTTGAAGCCCGTTGCCGGACTTCGTTGCCGACACCCTCTGTCTGGCTATTTTCATGTATGGAGGATAACTGCCTATGGCAAAAACGAAAACAGAGATTCATGTTACCACAGTTTTTGACGGTGAGCTGGACGCAGCGGATGTCTTTGTGAGCCTGATTGCCCAAAAATATGGGCAGAATACCGGGAAGGAAAATCTTGCGAAAACACAAGATTTAGGATATAATAAAGACGAGGTTCAGAAGAACCGTGTTCCGTCTGGATTGTGCGGGTAAACGGTTATGATGAACGGATATGAATACACAGGCATGGACGCAATTCTGGCGGGCAGCTTCCGGGTGGCCATCTATTGCAGGCTTTCCAAAGACGATGACCTTGACGGGGAGAGCGCCAGTATTGCCAACCAGCGGGATATGCTGGAAAGCTACTGCGAAAAGCAGGGATGGGAGGTTGTGGCAGTCTATCAGGACGATGGCTTCACAGGTCTTAATATGGAGCGTCCTGATTTACAGAGAATGTTGAGAGCCATTGAGCGCAGGCAAATCAACCTTGTCATCACGAAAGACCTCAGCCGACTGGGGCGTAACTATTTGCAAACAGGGCATTTGATTGAGGACTTTTTCCCAAGAAACGGTGTCCGCTATATCGCCATGAATGACGGTATCGACACCCTGCGGGATAACAACGATATTGCCCCGTTCAAGAATATCCTGAACGAGATGTACAGCAAGGATATTTCCAAGAAAGTCCATTCCTCTTATCTTCTGAAAGCGCAGAAAGGACAGTTTACCGGGTGTCTTGCCCCGTTTGGGTATCGGAAAGACCCGGAGGACAAAAACCATCTGCTCATTGACGAGGAAACCGCCCCGATTGTGCGGCTGATTTTCGGATATGCCCTGAACGGTCATGGTCCGAACTATATCCGCAGACGGCTGGAGGAAGAAAAAATCCCCTGCCCCACATGGTGGAACCGGGAACGGGGGCTTCGCAATACCCGCACCAAATGGGAAAAGAAAGACCCGGAAAACGGGCGGTATATGTGGGACTTCTC
>OMFB01000228.1_pt1 | contig 10363 bp, 9 predicted proteins | sample 1645571 | NCBI WGS metagenome assembly OMFB01 (sample SAMEA103958166, study PRJEB25191) | human gut metagenome | biome: human-associated habitat [ENVO:00009003]; feature: intestine environment [ENVO:2100002]; material: feces | place: Germany | collected 2013/2015 | reverse complement strand
TTTGACAACAGTTCCTGAACCGGTGGAATTTTAAACTTTTATGACAACGTTACAAAAAATTCAGAAAATCGCAAGGGAAAACATCCTCCCGTCGTCATCCTCGGGCGCAACATGCCGAAGCACAGGATGATGTCCAAACCATCCTCCCGTCGTCATCCTCGGGCGCAGCGAAGCTCGACCCGGGGATCTTTTTTTAAAGATTGTCGGGTCAAACCCGACAATGACAAGCATTGATACATAAACGTATGTAAGTATTTATTTTATCCGCAAAATCTGTACGAAACGCCCATTATACAAGGTTTTAAAAAGTCGGCCAACGAGAATGTATCAACGCCTCAAGACTCTCGCTCGGCTGTCCGAAACGGGCATTATAAACCCAGAAATTGGCCAAAACCCGTTCAATATAAATCCGCGTCTGGCGCGAGGGTATCGCCTCGATAAACATCAGCGGATCGTTGCCGTATTTGACCTTTTTCTGCCATTTGTAAAGATTGCCCGGCCCGGCATTATAAGCCGTCGCCAGAAAGAACAGATTATTGCCGATAAAATCTTTTTCCATCAGATAACTGACATAACGCTGTCCCGTTTCCAGATTATATTCGGTCTCAAACAACGGACTGGTATCGCGGCGCAGACGACGATCCTTGGTCACGTAAATTGCCGTGCTGGACATCAGCTGCATCAGTCCTTTTGCCCCTGCGCCGCTCTGCGCTTTGGCATTAAAACCCGATTCCTGCCGCACCAGAGCCCACACCAGCGCCCGGTCGACACGCCAGCCGCTTTTCGGTTGCCAGTCCGGATCCGGATAGGCAATGCAGTCATAATATATCTCCCTGTCATTGTCTTTAATCAGATTGGAAATAACTATCCCCAGAGAATGCATGTTATACTGTTGGGCGATAAACAAAGCCGCCTCGCGCTGGCGCTCGTTCATCGCATCCAAGTCGCCGTGCAGTTCCTTCTCGGCCAATTCCGGCTGCTTGGCATGTATCAGGATAATCGCCCGCCGGATTGACGGGGATGCCACCAGCTCGCTGACATAGTTGTAATTGCTGAAATCGTTAAGATAAGCCAGACTGTCCCAATTGTATTTCAAAGGGTTGCCCAACTGATAATTGGCCAAGATGCCGTAAAACGTTCGACGATATTTGGAAGCCATATTTAAGTACTTTTTAGCCTGCCTGGCATCGCCGATTTTATCATAAGCGCGATATGCCCAATAAGCGCCGGCAGCAATCAGCCACTCGTCATTGTCGCTTTTGGCGCCGAGCTTTCCGAAATTAATGCCGGCCTCCTTATACTTTCCCTGCCGCCAGAAAGCCAGCCCCCTAAACCACAGGCCGGTAGCATCCTGACTGCGCCGCGCCGGTTTTGCCGACCATTTCAGCGCCAGCTTATCCTCGCCGTCCAAAAAATAAACCGTTGTCAGCGTGGCAGCCATCGCGTCCCACTCCCGGTCGGGAACCGCCATGCGGAAGGCTCTGTTTTCCAAAATGGCACGGGCTCTCAGGGTCTTGCCCTGATTAATGTACTTCAGGAAACTGTTCACGCTGCGGCGCACCAGTTGCCGCCTGGCCGGCGGTAATTCTTCATAATCGTTGTTATACCAGCTGTAAGGCGTACGGTTGACTTTGGAAAGGCTGTCAGGTCGCGGCAACTGCTCTTTCGCACCCTTGCGCAGTGCCAATGCGTAAATGCGTGCCGCCTGCGGATGATCGCTGTACTTTTCCAGCCAGGATTTAAGCTCGGCATAATCCGACTTATAGGTTCGCGACAAATATTTCTCTGCCAGCACATGCCCCATCAAAATCGGATTTTCAACGTCTTCGCTCAGTTCTTCGGCCTTGTCGATGTCTTCGGCCTTAATTGCACGGAAAATTTTTTTGTAGAGCGTAATATCATCGGGATCAATCGTCAGACTGTCCAAAATCTGATTATAACAAACCCGGTCGATAACCGCAAACGGTGCAGCCGCCGCATCGGCAGTTTTTCCAAACAGAAACAGGACTGCAAAGCCCGTAAGCAGAATTTTCTTCAACAATTTTACAAACCCGAAAGATACCGGCCAAAGACGGTTATTTCTTCAGCCAGCGGATTTTATTTGCACAAGCGCTTTGAGACAGCCCCTTGACCCGGCAGCGATTGACGATGACATTCGGAATCTTGTCCATCGAATAGCAGCCGTCGCCGACCAGCGTATAGTCAAAATACGTTTCCGTATTCGGCATAACCTCGTTGTAGCTCAGGGTTGTCTCCATTTCCGGCCACTTCAGACGGAAACTGAGATTATTGATTTTATTTTCCAGCGTATGCAGAACGATAAACCGAACGTCGCACATTACCAGACCGCCCATGGTCCGGTTAATTTTGAAATCTTTGTAAAACAGGAAAATCAGGCTTTCCTCTTCGGCAGGAGGCTTCTCGCCTTTGGCATAAACCCTGCGAATAGCGCTCGTGCCGCGCTTGCCGGCCAACGACTTGCTGAGTGCCTCGGCAGCGTTTTTGCGCGCGTCCTGCGCCGCCTGAGCTCCGGTTTTGTCAACGCTCAAATCCGGCATTTCCGTACTTTTTGCCGCCGGTTGGGCTGCCTGCGACCGACGAGGGTTCGCCCAGCTGTTGTTAAACCGCGGCGCAGTCGGCTGATTTTCTTCCGCCGTCGGAACTGCGGCGTCTTCAAACATCTGCGCCGACAAAGGAACCGCACCGGCAAATATCATGACTGCCGCCGCCGCACAACTTCTAAGCCACAGATTTTTCGCCATCTTCCGCTCCCGTTGCCGTTACTTGATTTCCGCCAGCGTCTGTGTCAGAGCATCCATGCTTTTTACGGCCTTTTTATATTGCTCTTCCATTTCCTTTTCCTGACTGGCACGTTCCTTTATGTCCGAATTTCTCTGCGTCGTATACGAAATCGGCTTGAAATCGGTGTAATACTCCGGATTTTCCTGAGAAATAAAGCGAAACAGCCCGTTGCAGGTATCGCCCGAACTGAATGAAGCGTTGCCGGTCTGCTTAATCGCGCAGGATTTGACGTTAATCGACAAATCGTCCAGCAGAATATAACAACGGTCGGTTTTCAGCGACTGCCGAACCGTAATCTGCTTATAAGCTTTAATTGCCGGCATGTTAATCGATGCCGTCAGCTGCAGGGGATTGCCGTTCTGCGTATAGGAAAAATCGGCGTCAATGTCTTCGCCGTTCTTGTGCTTTTCGGCACTTTCTTCCTTCTCGGCGTTGACAACGTCAATCAGCGAATTGTCCACCCAGGTCAAATCCAGCTGTGCGCCGTTAATATCCTTGTTGGAGCGATTGTAAAACGTAACGTAAAAGTCGCAGGCGTTAACTTCGTCGCCCTTGGAGTTCCTGATGGGCTTGACGTCATGAACCTTAAACAGAATGGCCTCGTCTTCTTCCTCATGCGCCGGCGGCGTTTTCGCATCGGCAGTCTGAGCGTTGGCCGCACCGGCAGCCAGCATCAAACCGGCAATTCCTGATAAAAACGTGTTCTGAATCTTCATTGTCATTCCCTTAGCTGTTTACGCGTATAAACTGTAACTTTTTTCAAATAATAATCTACTTTATTTTAATTTACCAACAATTTATGAACAAAAGGATAATATCATTGCATAATTTTCTGCTGCATCCGCAAAAGATCTGTCCATGCTTTGGCTTTCTGCGCCGCATTGCGCAACAGGTATGCCGGATGGAAACTGGCCAGAACCGGCACGGTTTTGCCGTCGCTCTTTCGATACTCCAGCCATTTGCCGCGCAGCCGCGAAATCGGCTCCTCGTTGTCCAGCAGGGCATTTGCGGCACTGCCGCCCAAAACGATGATAACTTCGGGATTAATCAGCTCGATTTGCCGTTTCAAAAACGGCAGACAGACGGCAATTTCGCCGTCCGTCGGCGTCCTGTTTCCAGGCGGACGCCAGGGCAGAACGTTGGTAATATAGCACGACGTCCGGTCAACGTTGACCGCTTTCAGCATCTTGTCCAAAAGTTGTCCGCTGCGGCCGACAAACGGCAGTCCGATTCTGTCCTCGTCCGCCCCCGGCGCTTCGCCCACCAGCATAATTTTCGAATTGGGATTGCCGCCGCCGAAAACGGTTTTGTTGGCGGTCAGTTTCAGGGCGCAGCCCTCAAATTTCTCAACCATCTCCCGCAGTTCTTCCAACGTCTGCGCTTCCGCGCAGAGTTCGCGGGCGTTTTTGCAGGCCGAAATCGTCGCCTGAGCCAGATCTGTCGTTGCCGCGCGCGGCGCCACGCTGTCTTCGGCACGCGTCGTCAGCGCCGGTCTGGGTGCCGGTTCGGCTTTCGGCTTAGGCGCTTCCAGACCGAACGGAACCTCGCCGAACGTTTCGTCAACGCCGGCGGTAACATACCATTCCAGAATTTCCCTTATGCTTAAATTGTTTTCCATAACCTGTTAAATTAAAGCAAATCAAAATATTTTCAAGAATAATCCTTGCTTTATGATATAAATTATTTATTTACACACTATATGTAAAATAATTCAAATTGTTATTGTATGATTTTAAAACTTATATAGAATATTTTAAGATTTTGGGCAGATTCCTGCCAATAAACGGGAAACATTCAGCTATGGCAAAATTCGGCTACATATTCGCCTTCATCGTCGGCGTCATTGTTTTCAACTCCTGCACGCAGCAGCCCGAGTTTACGTCGCATCAGTCCGAAAACTTCATCATTCGGCAGCCGGAGCTGAAAAAAGCCTACGGCGCCTATCTGGCCGGAAGGGTTGCCCACCTTCGCAAAAACTTTAACGTCGCTGCCGACTATTATATGGAAGCCCTTAACGAAGATCCCGAAAACAAAGAGCTTCTCGGCCGCGTTTATGTCATACTCGCTTCCAAAGGCCGCATTTCCGAGGCTGCCAAATACGCCGAAATCTCGCTCAAAAAAGGCGACAAAAACAACTTTACCTATATTATCATGGCCGTCGACGAAATGAAAAAAGGCCGCTACGAACAGGTCAACGAAACCGTCGGCCATCTGGACGATCCCGTCTACAAGGAATTTATCATTCCGCTCATGTCCGCCTGGGCTTACGCCGGTCTCAACCAGCCGGACAAAGCGCTTAAAACGCTTGCCGTCCTCGACAAAGAACCGAGCTTTCGCGCCTTATACCATTTCCACGCCGGCATGCTGAACGATTACTTTGACCGCACGGACGAGGCCCGTCGTCATTACGAAATCATAGTCAACGACGAAAGCATGGAAATGTCTTTCCGTTCGTTGCAGGTCATAACCAATTTCTACATCCGCAACGGCGAAAAAGACAAGGCGGTTCAGCTGGCGACGCGTTACACCGACGAAAAACTCCTGGCCGACATGCTGAACAAACTTGCCCGCAACATCCGCCGCGCCGATCCCGAAAAAACCGCCAAAATCGTCGACAACCCGAACATCGGCATGTCCGAAGCGCTGTTCAGCATTGCCGCAACACTCCGTCAGGGAACCGCCGGCATTGATCTTGCGCATATTTTCATCAGCCTGTCGATCTACGCAAACCCCAAATACGACCTGGCCAAACTTCTTCTTGCCGACATTCTCGAAAGCCGCGAAATGTATGCCGAAGCCAACGGCATTTACGACGAAATCGACGAAAATTCGGAAGCTTACTATTCCGCGCAGGTCAAAAAAGCCGGCAATCTGGTTACCATGCAGGACTACGCGGCCGCCGAACTTCTGTTGAAATCGCTGACGCTGGAAAATCCGCGTAACTATCAGCTGCTGCTCGATTTGGGTGATGTTCTGCGCATTCGCAACAAGCAGGACGAAGCAGTCTCTTATTATAAAGACGCCATTAAATCGCTGCCCAAAATCGAAAATCAGCATTGGGTTCTGTTCTACGCCCTCGGAATTTCATACGAAAGTCTGGGCGAATGGAAAGAAGCGGAAAAAAACTTCCGCAAATCGCTGGCATTAAGCCAAAACCATTACCTCGTGCTCAATTTTCTGGGCTACAGTCTGCTGAAACACGGTAAAAACGTCGACGAAGCTTTCGGAATGATTGTCGACGCCTACAACCAGATTCCCAACGACGGGCATATTACCGACAGCCTTGGCTGGGCTTTCTATCGTCTCGGACAATATGACAAAGCGATTGAATATCTGGAAAAAGCGGCCGAACTTGAACCGTCCAACGCGCTCATCAGCGACCATCTGGGCGATGCCTATTGGTTCGGCGGACGCAGAAACGAAGCTGTTTTTCAGTGGAATCACGCCCTGATTCTGGAAGACGATTCCGGCGAACTCGACAAAAGCAAAGTCAGAGAAAAACTGGCTTCCCGCAACGTCGACAACAAAGTGCTGAAATATACGCCGGCCGTCGTTAACGAAAAAATATCCCAGATAACCAAAGAATAATTTGATCCGGCCCTCTCAAAAGAGAGGGCATTTTTTTTCCTTGTCATCCTCGGGCTTGACCCGAGGATCTCCTTTACAGATTCCCCGGTCAAGCCGGGGAATGACGAAAGAAATAGAAGGTACGGGAATGACTAGGAAGGAGGACGACCGGAAAATGACAGGTCGAATATGGCAAGGAAGAAGAGAAGAAATGAGAAAAACGGACATGATAAAAAAAGAAAAGACGGGAGAAATCCCGCCTTTTCAAAATATTGATGTTCTGTCTTAGAACAAGCTCAATACCGACTGAGCCGCCTGCGAAGCCAGGCTCAGAGAGTTAATGGCCAACTGCTGTCTGGTCTGCAGAGCAAGCATGTTTGCCGACTCTTCGTTCATATCGGCCAGCGTCAGTTTATCCGCGCCTTCTTCCAGAACGTTAATCAGGTTCTCGGTGAAGCTTTCGCGGTTTTCGACAATCGAGTAGTTGTTACCGAAGACCGAGGCCATGTTACGCAGCTTGGAAACCGCGGCCTCAACCTCGGAAATCGAATTGCTGATGGCATCTTTGTTGATGGTAACGTCAACAGCTTTGCTTTTGTCATCATTCAACACGAAATCTGTTTCTTCCAAAGTTCCGGCTTCAACCAGCGCTTCAATGCTATCTTCATTTGTATTCTGAATTGCCGTTGCTACTTTGTATACTTTACCAGAACCGTCATAAACGAATGAATCCTGAGCAAATTGAGTTTTTGTTGCAAATTTGGCGACAGCGCCGGTCTGTTCCACGTCTTTCGCCCATTCGGAACCGGTTGTAGACGCAGATTTCAGACCAAGTTCTTCAGAGGACGCATCGTCGCCTTTAACCGTCAGCGAGGAAGAACGGTCTTCGTTAAAGATAACTTTCAGTTCCTGATCATCACCGGCCAAAAGGTTGACACCTTTATATCCGGAGTCTTTCGCGATACCGTCAATCTGTTTCAGAATTTCATCAAACTGAGACATATAGTTCTTAATCGATTCACCGTCCGACGTATCGTTGGCCGAGGTGGCAATAGCCTTTGCCTGGTTGGCAAATTCGGTAATCGCTTCAATACCTTCGTTGGCCGCCTGAATCGTCTGAACCGCCTGGCCCATGCTGTCTAACAGCGAGCTCAAGTCGCTGGCACGGTTGGTCAGGGACTGTGCCGTATAATATGATGACGGGTTGTCAATCGCCGAGTTTACTTTTTTACCGGTGGAAAGTCTTTCCTGAGTGGTATCCATCAAGCTCTGCGTCTGCTGCAAAGAAAGCAGGTTGGAACGCATACTTGCTGTTAATGAAATATCTGCCATGGTCTTTCTCCAAAATACTTTTGAACACATTGTCTGTGGTGTCCTACTGACACTACAGAACTTATTTTAGCACAAAAAAAGTATTACCTCAATACTTTATTGACTCATCTTAGAGGGAAAACGTAAATAAAACATTAATCGGAGAAAAGCGGCAGGGTTCAAAGTTTGCCGAAAAATTCCTCTTCTTTTTTAACCAGACGGTCGGCGTTTTTGATGGCCGAATAATAGTCGTTGTTAATGATGTTTTCGTTAATCGGCGCAATATAGGGAATCAGACTCGGCGCGGCCGACTGCAAATCGCGGACATATTCAAGATAAATCGGCTGCAGCGGGGTCGGATCTTTGGCCAGATACATCTGCTGGACAACAAAATAAACGCGTTTGCAGGGCGTATTGGCCTCTTTTTCGCGCAGAATAAACTTTTCGCGCAGGATGGGAACATTGCCTTCAATATAAAAACGGGTGCGCTCGCCGTCATTGGTAATGAGAGATTCGCCGATAATGATGCTTTCGTGCGGTTTGAGTTCGATTTTTAAAGGCATTTGTTTCAGGCTCCTGAGAGAGTGTTGGTTCTTTTTAACTTTTCGGTATTATATAATTGATTTATTTCTTTTTGCAAATCTTTATTTTTAATGTATAAGTATTTCAAATCAAGAAACTTTGAATGGGGAAACTTAATGCTGTTTTTTAGCAGAGACTTATCGGTTGACGAAAAAAACGTCTATATGGAAGCGTTGGCCTTTATTCTGAACGTCGGCAAAAGCAACAACGACGCAAAGAAAGAATATATGGAAACACAAATGGCCGAAATCGGCCTGAGCAAAAAAGATTTTCGCAGCGCCAAAAAGGTTAAAACGGCCGGCGAACTGGCCAAAGACATCAAGGGAATCGGCGACATCAAAGTCAAGCGTTTTATCCTGCGCGAGATGATTCTGCTGGCGCTGGCCGACCACGAGCTGACCGACGAGGAAATTCAGACCATCTATCAAATCGGCACCTGCAGCGGCCTTAAGGAGGAAAAAATCAGCGACTTTTTCCTGTGGGCCGCCAAGGGAATCGAGTGGCAGATTGAAGGCACGCAACTGGTCGAGGACAATCTGTAAGCCATGTTTGAACCGCCGATTCTGACTATCAAAGGCGCCCGTTTGTCTTTCGGCACCAACGAGCTGTTTACCAATGTTGAACTTTATATCAACCGCGGCGACAAAATCTCGCTGGTCGGCCGCAACGGCTGCGGCAAGTCGACGCTGCTGAAAGTAATTGCCCGCGACATTGAACCCGATGCCGGCGAAATCTTTGTTCAGCCCGGCGTCAAGGTTTCCTATATGCCGCAGGATCCGGACTTTTCCGGTTACGCCACGCTGCGCGAGGTTGTGCTTTCCGGCCTGCCCGAACATGAGCGCGGTCAGGAATACCGCGCAGACATCCTGATTGAGCAGTTTGACATCCGCGCCGCGCAAAGCCCCGAGCAATCTTCCGGCGGCGAACGGAAAAAAGCCGCGCTGGCCAAGGCGTTGATTAACGAACCGGACATTTTGCTGCTGGACGAGCCGACCAACCATCTGGATATGCCTACGATTGAAAAACTTGAAAAAATTATCGCCGATTTTCGCGGCGCGGTCATACTCATCAGCCATGACCGGATGTTTTTGAGCAACACCTCCCGGACAACCTTCTGGCTCGACCGCGGCATTCTGCGCCGCAACAACAAAGGTTTCCGCTATTTTGAAGAATGGCAGGAACAGGTTATCGACCAGGAAATCATCGAACAAAAGTATCTTAACAAGAAAATCGAGGAAGAAACCGAATGGCTGCATAAAGGCGTAACCGCCCGCCGCAAGCGCAATCAGGGGCGTCTGCGCCGGCTGCAGCAGCTGCGTCAGGAACGCCGCGAACAGATTAGGCAAATCGGTTCGGTCAAACTGGAGGTCGAAGAAGGGGAACTGCGCTCGAAAATGGTCATCGAGGCCAAACACGTCTGCAAAGCTTTCGGCGACAGGGAAATCGTCAAAGACTTTTCAACCCGTATCATCAAAGGCAACAAAATCGGTATCGTCGGCCCCAACGGCGCGGGAAAGACCACGCTTATCAAGCTGCTGACCAAGCGTCTGGAACCTGACAGCGGGCATGTCCGTATCGGCAAAAATCTGGAAGAAGCCTATTTTGACCAAAACCGGCTGACCCTGGACCCGAAAAAAACACTTTGGAAAACGCTTTGCAACGAAGGCGACCATATTTTCGTCCGCGGTTCGTACCGTCATGTAGTGGCTTATCTGAAAGACTTTCTGTTTCGTCCCGATCAGGCGCAGTGTCCTGTTTCGGCGCTTTCCGGCGGCGAAAAAAACCGTCTGATGCTGGCCGTCGCGCTGGCTCAGCCCTCCAATTTTCTGGTACTGGACGAACCGACCAACGATTTGGACATGGATACGCTTGACCTTTTGCAGGAGGTTCTGGACGAATACGAGGGAACCATTCTGCTGGTAAGCCACGACCGCGACTTTATCGACCGCGTGGTCACATCGGTTATTTACATGCCCGGCGACGGTTCGGTTTCCGAACATGCCGGCAGTTACAGCGACCTGCTGGAAAAACTGAAAAGCAAAATCCCGGCAAAAAAGGAAAACAAAAAAGAAGCACTGCCGAAAAAAGAGGAAACGCCGAA
>OMFB01000218.1_pt1 | contig 10665 bp, 8 predicted proteins | sample 1645571 | NCBI WGS metagenome assembly OMFB01 (sample SAMEA103958166, study PRJEB25191) | human gut metagenome | biome: human-associated habitat [ENVO:00009003]; feature: intestine environment [ENVO:2100002]; material: feces | place: Germany | collected 2013/2015 | reverse complement strand
CCATATCCGGCAGCGGCATCTCCTTCTTCACGGCGGCAAACAGCTCGTCGGCATTGCAGACGCCGAAATGCGCTTTGCACCAGTTTCTGACTTCGGGTTCGCCGATATGCAGATTGGCAAACCCGGCAATATAAGTTTCCCTGATTCCGCAAGCCTGCAAAACCGCAACCATGCCCTGGAAATAAACGCCCGGTTCCTGATACATATGACCGAGAAATTCCCGCAAATCGTCATTCATAAGCAGCATCGGCATATTTTCGGCAATAACCGCCAGAGCCGAGAAGAAACGGCCTTCTTCCCGCAGACAGCGTCGAAATCCGTCTTTCTCCCGCAAAACCGCGTATTCGATATAAGCTTCCTCGCAAAAATCCGAAAGCTCATGCCGCAAACGCATCAGATTTTCGTCACATACGAAACTGAAACTTCCCTTTTTCAGCGCATCGTTCGCCCAAAGAATTGTAGGATAATTTTTCATAACTGAATTTTTTTTGGTTAATTTATAATGATACATTCTCAAAGTCTTAGCTGATTGTGCGCAATATACCACATTCCCCTCCGACTGTCTAGACAAAAAAAAAGACAGCCGGGTTTTCAGGCAGCTGTCTTTTTTTTGAATGTCCCGCAAAATCAGCGGCGGCGGATAATGCCGCCCTGCTTCATCAGCGCCTCCATACGCAGGCCGATGATTTTTGCCGCCGGTTCGGAACGCTCATACCAGTCGGCGTATTTCCGAATGCCGGCATAAAGCTGCGGATGCTGTTCCCGATAACGCTTGCAGAGCGTCAGCGCCTGTTCGGGCGTCAAATGCCCCGCCGCAGCCGCAATTGCGTCTTTCGACAGACGATAATCGCCGGTTCTGGCAACCCACTGGTTCCACAAATCCGCCTCCGTAAGTACCCCGGATTGCTTTTCCCTTCCGCCTGCCGGCGCCGAAAGCTTTTCCGGAACAGGCTCCGCGGCAGAAGGTTCCGAAACGGAACGTTTTTCTTCCGCGGGCGCCGACGGCAATACAACCTCTTTCTCCGCGCGCTGCCGGTTAAGTTCTTCAACCTGCTCTTTTGTCAGGACAAAGTCTTTACCGACGGGATCATCGTCAGCGGGTCTTCGGTTTTTCAGACGATGAAACAGCAGCCAGACGCCAAACACGGCCAACATTGCGGCCATAATAATCAAATCATTCATATACAACGAATTTAAGTTAAACAATAATATTTATTCTCTCAACCGCACAATAATCATCTACAGGCTTTTTGACATAACACGGCCAGCCGCTTTTGTCTATACAAAACAAATCAACAAAACCGGATATTTCCGACTTATCAAGACCCTGCCCGGATTGAGTCTTTTTTGCTGGCATTTAAAAAAATAAAGTGCTATAAAACGCGTACATAAGATTCTATTTAAAGTAACCCGAGGCCGGAAGATTAGGCATAAAATCGTCTTAATCCGAGGGCCTTTTCTATGTTAACCATACAAGGATAAAAATATATGTCTGACGTTAAGATGAAAATGATGGACGGTAACGAAGCCGCTGCTTCCGTTGCCCACCGCATGAATGAAGTCTGCGTAATTTACCCGATTACCCCGTCGTCTCCGATGGGCGAATGGGCCGATGCGTGGTCTGCTGCCAAACAGAAGAACCTCTGGGGCGTTGTTCCCGAAGTTCAGGAAATGCAGTCCGAAGCCGGTGCCGCCGGCGCCTGCCACGGTTCAATCCAGGCCGGTGCCCTGACCACCACCTTTACCGCTTCGCAGGGTCTGCTCCTGATGATTCCGAACATGTACAAAATCGCCGGCGAACTTTCGCCGTTCGTCATGCACGTTGCCGCCCGTTCTCTGGCTTACCATGCGCTGTCCATCTTCGGAGACCACACCGACGTCATGTCCTGCCGTCAGACCGGCTTTGCCATGCTGTGCTCCAACTCTGTTCAGGAAGCCCACGATTTCGCGGCCATTGCCCAGACTTCCACGCTGCGCTCCCGCGTTCCGTTTATGCACTTCTTTGACGGTTTCCGCACTTCGCACGAAATCAAGAAAATCAAACTTTTGTCCGACGACGACCTTCGCGCCATGCTTGAAGGCGTAAACTACCGGTTCAACGCCGAACACGCTCTGCGTCCGGAAGCGCCGGTCATCCGCGGTACCGCGCAGAACCCGGACGTCTTCTTCCAGGGCCGCGAAGCCTGCAACCCGTTCTATAACAAGGTTGAAGGCATTGTTCAGGAAGAAATGGACAAGTTTGCCAAAATCTCCGGCCGCAAATACAATGTTGTTGACTATGTCGGTGCTGCCGATGCCGAACAGGTCATCGTCATCATGGGTTCCGGTGCCGAAACGGTTGAAGAAACCATCAATTACCTCAATGCAAACGGCGGCAAATACGGCCTGGTTAAAGTCCGTCTGTACCGTCCGTTCCCGACCAAATCCTTCCTGAAGGCTCTGCCGAAGTCGGTTAAGGTCGTCAACGTTCTGGACCGTACCAAAGAATCCGGCTCCATCGGCGAACCGCTGTATCTGGACGTCGTCGCCACGCTGACTCAGGCTTTTGCCAACAATGAAATCGCTTCGATGCCGCGTATCTACGGCGGTCGCTACGGCCTGTCCTCCAAAGAATTTACGCCGGGCATGGTCAAGGCCGTTTATGACAACGGCGCTGCTGCCAAACCGCTCAACGGCTTCTCTGTCGGCATTACCGACGACGTCAGCAAGACCTCGCTGCCGTTCGACGATTCGATTGACACCGAGCCCAAAGACGTCGTCCGCGCCGTATTCTTCGGTCTGGGTGCTGACGGCACCGTCGGCGCCAACAAAAACTCGATTAAGATTATTGCCGAAGACGCCGGCAAGTACGGTCAGGGCTACTTCGTTTACGATTCCCGCAAATCCGGTTCGATGACGACGTCGCACCTGCGTTTTTCGGATAATCCGATCAAGGCCGCTTATCTGATTAACAAGGCCGACTTTGTCGCCTGCCACCAGTTCCCGTTCATGAGCAAGGTTGACATTCTGAAAATTGCCAAACCGGGCGCAACCTTCCTGCTGAACGCGCCGTACAAGGCCGAGGAAGTATGGGATCATCTCCCGATCGAAGTTCAGGAAGAAATCATCAGCAAAAAGCTGAACTTCTACACCATCAACGCGGTCGAAGTTGCCCGCGAAACCGGCATGGGTCAGCGCATCAACACCGTTATGCAGACCTGCTTCTTCGCAATTTCCAACATCCTGCCCAAGGACGAGGCCATTGCCCAGATTAAGAACGCCATTAAGAAAACCTACAGCAAAAAAGGCGACGCCATTGTTCAGAAAAACTTCCAGGCTGTTGACGCTTCTCTGGAACATCTGCACAAGGTCGAATATCCGTCTTCCGTTACCTCCAAATTCCACCGTCAGCTTCCGGTTCCGGCCGATGCTCCGGAATTTGTCAGAAAGGTTACCGGCGAAATTATCGCCGACCGCGGCAACGAGCTTCCGGTTTCCGCTTTTGAACCGGTTGTCGACGGCACCTGGCCGACCGGCACGACCAAATACGAAAAGCGCTGCATTGCCACCGAAATTCCGGTTTGGGATCCCAATACCTGTATTCAGTGCGGCAAATGCTCGCTGGTCTGCCCGCATGGCGTTATCCGCATGAAAGTTGCCGACGAGGCCGAACTGAAAAACGCGCCGCAGGGCTTTAAGTCTGCGCCGTACAAAGGCAAGGAATTTGCCGGCAAACAGTTCATCTGGCAGATGTCTCCCGAAGACTGCACCGGCTGCGGTATCTGCGTCAGCGCCTGCCCGGCCAAAAACAAGGCCGATCCGACCAGAAAGGCAATCAATATGGATCATATTGAAAACCACCTGGAAGAACAGAAGGCTTGCTGGAAGTTCTTTGAAACCCTTCCGTACGTAAAGCGTACCGAAGTTGCCAAGAACCTGCCGAAAACCACGCAGATGATTCAGCCGCTGTTCGAATTCTCCGGCGCCTGCGCAGGCTGCGGCGAAACGCCGTACATCAAACTGCTGACCCAGCTGTTCGGCGACCGCATGGTCGTTGCCAATGCAACCGGCTGTTCTTCGATTTACTCCGGCAACCTGCCGACCACGCCTTACACCAAGGACGAAAAAGGCCATGGTCCGGCTTGGGCAAACTCGCTGTTTGAAGACAACGCCGAATTCGGTCTGGGCATGAGATTCTCCATCGACCAACAGACCAAATTTGCCCGCACCCTGCTTGAAGGCTTAAAGGACAAAGTCGGCGAACTGGCAGACAAGATTCTGAGCAATCCGCAGTCTACCGACATCGAAATCGACGACCAGCGCGCCAATGTCAAAGCTCTGCGCGACAAGCTGGCCGGCATCAACACAGCTGAAGCCAAGTCCCTGTCCAAACTGGCCGACTACCTGATTAAGAAGTCGGTATGGATTCTGGGCGGTGACGGCTGGGCATACGACATCGGCTTCGGCGGTCTGGACCATGCCATCGCTTCCGGCAAAAACATCAATATCCTGGTTATGGATACGGGCGTTTACTCCAACACCGGCGGTCAGCAGTCCAAAGCGACCCCGATGGGCGCTTCCGCGAAATTCGCTACGGCCGGCAAGGCTCTGCCGAAGAAAGATCTGGGCATGATTGCCATGTCTTACGGCAACGTCTATGTCGCTCAAGTAGCTTTCGGCGCCAACGATACGCAGCTGATTAAGGCTTTGAACGAGGCCGAGGCTTATGACGGCCCGTCCATCGTCATCGCCTACTCGCACTGTATCGCTCAGGGCTTCAACCTTGCCGACGGTCTGGAACACCAGAAGTCCGCCGTCGACACCGGTTCTTGGCCGCTGTATCGTTACAATCCGGAAAACATCGCCCAGGGCAAAGCGCCGTTGACTTTGGATTCCAAAGCACCGAGCAAGCCGCTGTCCGATTATATGTCCAACGAAACGCGTTTCCAGGTCGTCAACAAGATGAACCCCGAACGTTATGAGACCCTGCTGAACAAGGCTCAGGAAAACGTTAAGGAAAAGCGTTCTCTGTATGAACATATGGCCGAATTCGCCATTAAGGAAGGCGCTGAATAAGCTCCCTCCCCAAACCGAACAAAAACCCCTTAGCCTCACGGTTAAGGGGTTTTTTCTGATATACGGAAACAAATTTATACAAATATTTGACAAAATTTTCCAAATATGGTATATTTACGCCATAATCAACTTTTCAAGGAGACAACATTATGACCCCGACACAGTATAATAAACCTCTCCGCCGCGAACAGCCCCGCAAAATGTATTTCCAGCTTTCCAAAGAGCACAAGGAAGTCATCAGCCTGCTGGCCGAACTTTACATTCAGCGTGCCGAAGCAAATGGCAGGCAGATTGGCCCGCACCAGCGTTTTGACTTATATAACAACTTTGCCAATCTCTATACGGAAGACACATTAGACAAGAAATATAAAGAGTTATATAAAAACCGCAGCCGCTTTACCGAACAGCAAAGAAATGCCGTCAACGCCAACCGCTATTATGACCCTTTTGCAAGAAATTAAATATTAAAGCCCTCCGCAAAGAGGGCTTTATTTTTTTTAAGTTTCGTCAACCAGCGTAATTTTTATCTTCTTCTGATAATAGGCACAAAGCCTGAAAAACTTATAAAGGTCTCGGCAGCAGCCTCTTTCCATTCGGTCAATCAGACCTTGCGGAAGATTGGAACGCTGCGCGGCGTTTACCAGTTTTTGCCGCCGGCCGCGACGTTCCAACCAAAGCGCAAAACCAAAATCTTTGTAAAACTCGTTTCTGACCTGAGCTTTCGTAATTTCTCTGTTCATTTCCAACTCCTTCATGTTTTGTTAAAAACAAAACCACCTTACTTTGAGTAAGGTGGAGGAGTTACAAACTGCTAATAGACAGCACACTTATTCGTCCGCAAAAGCGGCTTATTTCGTGTCATCCTCCATAAAGGAGGTTAAATTTGGTTTCTTACGAGGAGTTTCGACACTCCGCCGCCAGTCTAACCGTCTCCGTCGGCAGAAATGATTATAATGGCTATAAGCTATTTTGCAACGGCTTTTTTCATGAATGGCATTACCTAAGTCATCCTCGGGCAAGCGCAGCACGACCCGGGGATCTCTTAGATTGTCGGGTCAAGCCCGACAATGACAATTATTTATTCGTCATTCCTCGGTTTTCCTCTTTCCCTCGTCATATTCGGGCTTTTCTCCCTCCGGTCATTCCCGTGCTTGACACGGGAATCCAAAAAAATACAAGGCACGGCCTCACGATATGCACGCAGAAAGCAGCGCGCTTCAGCAAAGGTTCGTGCCGCAGCCGGTGTTGCGGTCAAGCTGGCAACAGCTTGCGCGCTTCAACAAAGATTCGTACCGCAGCCGGCGAGCGCTCAAGGGCGTTCCCTTGTCAAGCTGGCTACAGCTTGCAAGCCGGCTTGGCAAACAAAATATTCGCCGCCTAAAAATATCTGATGATTATTATAAAAAGATTTGCTACATAGAAAGAAACGGATGTATTTTTTCAAAGCCAAGGAGACAATCATGCCTTTCAGCATTTCGCAGTTTATCAGGGTAAACCGGGTTTATTTCATCTGGGCGGTTTTTATGCTGCTGCTTTATCTTTTCCGGAACATGTTCGGGCTGGTCTTTATCACTTTTATCATGTGTTTTATTGTCTTCAGCATAACGCGGGGCATTCGCCGGAAATATCGTTGGAGCCGCCGGGGTGTGGTCGTTGCGATTTACGTTTTGTTTCTGCTCGGCGTTGTCACGTTTTTGGCGCTGATTCCGCCGCGCATACTTTCGGAAACCATCAATTTTACCGAACAGCTGCCCAACAGTATCCAGACGCTGAAGCTGTGGGTAGATGCCAAATTCGGCGATAACGAAATCATTGCGCCGCTTCTCAGCCAGATTAAAAATGTTCTGCTGCCCGAAACCGCCGTCGTCAGCGCCTGGAACCTTGTCCGCGAAGTGTTGGAAAAAGGGCTGCATTATTTCGGCTGGTTCTTTTTGGCCATGCTGTTCAGTTTCCTGATAATGTTTGACCTGCCGCACCTGTTCAAGGGCGTGCGCCATCTGCGTTATACGCGTCTCTCCGAGGCCTATCATGAAACGGCCGACAGCATTGTCCTGTTTGCCAAGGTCGTCGGCGAGAACTTTCGCGCCCAGCTGATGATTTCGGCGATTAATACGGTGCTTACGGCCGTCTGCCTGCATATTCTCGGCATTAAGGCCGTGGCGCTGCTCTGCACGCTGGTCTTTATCTGCGGCCTGATTCCGGTTCTGGGGATGATTATTTCTTCCGTGCCGATTGTTCTCATGGCCATCAACGGCGGCGGCATGGAACTCGGGCTTTGGGCTGTGGTCATGATTATCGGTATTCATATGATTGAAACCTATGTGCTCAATCCGCGCATCGTTTCTTCGGTTATGCATATCAATCCGGTTATGACGCTGATTATTCTTTATATTGCGCATAGCCTGATAGGCATGTGGGGTATGCTTCTCGGCGTGCCGGTTGCCGTCTATGTTTACCGCAAGATAAGCAAGCCGGCGGCTGTCTGAGAAATGGGAAAAACGCGCCGTTGCGGCGAGTTTTTTTTGAAAAGAACTATTTATAAAGCTCTTCGGTAACTTTCTTGGCGGTTTCCAGATAATGCGCCGAGGTTTCCGGCGTGCCGTGATAGGCCAGCGAAAAGTTGTTGACCAGAAAGCCGTAAGGGTTGAGAATGCCGTCTTCGCGCTTGATGAACGGGATTTTGACATAGCTGATGCGCATGGTGGCGCGCCAGATGTTGATAACCGGATAATCGTATTCGGGCAGGTAGTCGAGCGTGCGGAACTGAACCTGCCACAGGCCTTTGGCCAGCGGTTTTATCCACTCGATTTCAACGTCGCGCTGCAAGGATTTTTCGCGAAACTGCATAATGTTGTTCTGCACGTCGTTTTTGGCAAAGTCGTCATAAACGTCGCGGGCCGAATACCAATACAGGGTGTTGCCCTTGGCCCAGCGCGTAATCAGCTCGTCATAGTCCGAAGTGACGATATAACGCAGCATAATGTATTCGGTAATATGCTCCTCGGTAATCAGATCGCTGACCGGATAGTTGATTTCGGCGGGTTGCACCTGTTCGAGCATGCTGAAATATTTGTTGATTTGAAACAGGCGCGGATAAACGGTGCGCTGCGGCAGCAGCAGATAAATCGTGGCGGCCAGCATCATGTTGAAACTGATGCTCAGGCAGGACAGAATAACCAGAACGCGCGACGTCCAAAGATAGCGGCGTTCCGGCATGGCTTCGACATGCACCCGTTCCGGATACAGGCCGAGCTGATCGGGGCTTTGCTTTTCCTTGTACTTGAAGATGGTGTTAAAAATTTCAAACATTCTGATAACTTCTGCCTTAATAATTCGTCACTTGAATATTTTATACATGAAAGTTGAATAAAAGCAAATAAATACTGTTCAGATTCGAAATATTGATATAAACATAAGATAGAAGCCTTGTGTTCCGTGAATATGAGGCAGGTTTAATATATGCACATGTCAAGGGTTTTGAAGTGATGAAAAAGTCAGTATTAGCTTTTCTGGGCGCCGTGTTCATGCTGGTTTCCTGTAATCGCGGCACGCCGGACAACCGCCCGTCGCCGGCTTATTACACCGACTGGGACCGCGCCATCCGCGTCGACGTGGATATGCAGAACATGTTTGTCCGCAGCCCCCGCAAAATCGAAAAGCCGATTGATATGTACATGGCCATGGCGCTGGCGCTGAAATACAATTATTCTCGCCGCATGGTCAGCTACGAGCAGAGCCTGATGAAAGCCGGAGAAAACGTTTCCCGCCTGCCGGAGATTATGAGCAACGCCGGTTATGTCAACACCAACAGCTCGTCCAACCTCAGCCCCGATTTGAAGGTCGCCTGGAATATTCTTGATATTTCGACCGTTTATTACCAGACGCAGGATCCTTCTTATGCCAAATCGCTGTCCTTTGAACAGAGCCGCAAGGTTATTCACAATATCCTGCAGGAAACCCGCACGCTTTACTGGAAAACGCTTGAAGCCCAGAAGCTGCTGCCGCTGATTGACGGCATGATTGAATACATGACCCTGCAGGTGGACGACATGAACGTTGCCGCCCGCGAACTCTCCCGCGAAGGCAAAAGTCCCGACCGCGCCGCATTGGTCAAAAAGAGAAAATATATGGAAGCGGTCAAAAGCCTGTCTATGCTCAAACGCGATATGGAAACGGCCGAAGTTCGTCTCGCCAGCCTGATGGGTTTTCATCCCTCGACAGAATATAAGCTGGTCGGCCCCGAGTACGGCAACTTTGAACTTCCGTCGCTGAAAACCGATTTGGCCCAGCTGGAATGGCTGGCGCTGACCAACCGTCCGGAACTCCGCGTTCACGATCTGTTTACCAATGCCGACGAACTCAAAATCCGCATCAAGGGCTTTGAAGATCCGTCGTTGAGCAAATACCGCAATGACCCCAACTATTATAACCGCCTCTGGTCGAAAAAAGCTCGCGAGGTTGGTCTCAGCGTGTTTGAAAACACCAAAAAGCTTTCCGCCAACGACCTCAAGTCGTTGCGCCGTCAGCGGATGACCACGCTGGTCTTGAGCCAGGTCTATGTTTCCTGGGCGCAGTATATGTCTTCGGTGGAAGACTACCAGATCAGCAAGGAAATTGCCGACACTTCCGAAAATATTGCCGAAGATACCGTGCTTGAAAACGGCGGCAAGGCTGAAAAGAGTCAGCTTGAAGCTGCGCGCGCCATCGAGGACGAGGCCAAGGCTTTTGCCGCTTATACCGACGTTCAGGAGTCGCTGGGCAACCTTTATGCCACCGTCGGTTTGGATGCGCTGCCATACTTTATGCTTGAAGAAAAGCCGTCCAAAATTGCCGTCTATCTGCGCGGCGTGTTGGAAAAATGGCGCAAGGGCGAATTTCTGCCCGACAATCGCCCGTATCTTCTCGACGTTCCGAGCAAGCGTCCGCCGGTCAATCTTTCTTCGGCAAAGCTGATGCCCGATTTGAAGCTTGAAACCGGCCAGCGGATTTATGTCGAAATTCCGCAGGGCATCTTCGACAAGATGGATTTGGAGGGCAAAGTAACCACCAAAGCCGGTCTGATTGACGATTCGCCGCTGCCGAAGTGGCTGAAGTACAACGAAGACACCCATACTTTCGAAGGTGTGGCCATGCCGTCCGATGTCGGCGAATATAAAATCAAGGTCTATATTACCGACGAAAAGGGCAACCTCGGCTATCTGATTTTCAAAATTCAGATTGAGTCGGTTTACGTTCCGTCGATTCGCGTCAAGGGACTCACGCCCGGCCGCCGGGCAACGGTGCTCAAGCGCTGCGTCGGTCCGCAGTGTTCCGACGAATATATTGAAGAATCGGTTATTGGCGAAGAGGTTGAAACCAACGCCGGCCGCTGAACCGGACGGGGAATCCGCCGCATTGAAAGGGCTTTTGTCGGCAAAAGCCCTTCTTTTTGTCTTTTTGCCCGGAAACTGTGGAAAACCTGTGGATTTTAACCTTTGTAAAAATTTAGCAGAATCAATGAGATAGAAAGAATTTTTTTTTATTAATAAATTTATCCACCCGCCCGAAAAATTTTTTTGTTTGAAATATAATAAGATAGCGGTGTCAAGGCTAAAATATACGTTTAAAGGG
>OMFB01000186.1_pt1 | contig 11524 bp, 9 predicted proteins | sample 1645571 | NCBI WGS metagenome assembly OMFB01 (sample SAMEA103958166, study PRJEB25191) | human gut metagenome | biome: human-associated habitat [ENVO:00009003]; feature: intestine environment [ENVO:2100002]; material: feces | place: Germany | collected 2013/2015 | reverse complement strand
TGCGACGGAACTGAAAAAGTACCTTGCAAGACGTACGGAGGATGCGGAAGGCGTTGACACCATCTTCCGCCCTGCATGGCGGGGGGAAGACTGGGAAAGGCTGCGCGGACTTGTCGCAAAAGACGACACCCTGAGACACCGGCCGGAACTGCTCCGGATCATGGAGGAAACAAGGAATCCGGACATCCGTGAGCACGCCCTGAGAAAATATCCGGAGGATTACAGGAGAATCCGGGAAAAGCATTATCCTCTCCTGCGCGGAGTGGAATTCCTGTTCCATCTCCACCGGCGGGACATGATTCAGGACACGGTTGTGATGCCGGTCATCGACAGCACCTATATGGCTGCCGTGCGGATGATAGAGGACAGGAGGTACAAACAGGCTCTTGCCCTGCTGGACGAGCACTACCCGGCAGACTATAATACCGCTGTCTGCCTCATGTCGCTCGGCTATGACGCCCGTGCGCTTGAGATCATGCGGGAACAGCGGGACACATCAGACCGGAACTACCTGCTCGCCATCCTGTACAGCCGCCTGGGGCGCAAGGAGGATGCCGTCAAGTCATATGTCAGGTCATGCGACCAGGATGCCGGCAAGATATGGCGCGGACGGCTGGACCCCGAAATAAACACGCTTATTGAAACTTATAATTTATACAAAGATGAATATTGACAGAAAAGTACTGGTACTTGCGTCATTCCCCGCAATAATGCTCGGCGGCTGCAATTTCAATGAGGACTTCTGCATCCGGGAAGGAGAACTTGTAGCCTGGTGCGATTTCAGCGGAATAAAGGAAAAGCCGCCTGTCCCCCAGGAAAGACACGTCATCCCTTTCGGAACGGATGTGCCGTATTCCGAAGGGACAACGTTCACACAGGATACACTCCGCTGGAGCCTGCCCCAGGGGGCATACAGGTTCCTGTTCTATACGGGGAACTATGAACTGCTGGACAGGAATGACTATCATGAGACGCGTCTGTCCGTCCGGACTGACACCATTGACGGGGAGGCGCACATTTCAGAGGTACAGAAATTCTGCTGTTCCTCGGCCTTCAGTGAAAGGCTTGAATACCGGAATCCCAAACGGGTAAGGATACAGCCTGCGGCTTTTGTCCAGAAACTGAACATAAAGATTAACGTGTCCGGCAACACCGTACCGTTGTCCGGCTTGAACTGTACCCTTTCGGGAATCTCTACGGCCAGGTATCTGGCCTCCCGTGAAAGGACCGGAACCGCAAGTGCGACCGCCTCCTTCGCAAAGAAGGCCGACAATGTATGGACGGCGGGCCTTTATGTGTTCGGATTCAGTCCGGCGGCAGAGAACATTCTTGCCGTAGAGGTTCTGATGAAGGAGGAGGACTCCGTATTCAATGAACGGCAGTCAGTTGACCTGACCCCGTATCTGCGGGGATTCGACGGTGACGAGATCTCGCTGGAGCTGGACCTGCACATCGGCAGGGAACTGGAGATTGGCGGGCCGGTCATCATCCCGGACTGGGAGGACACCCCCGAAACGGAATTTCCATAAGACTATAATTATAACAAAACCAAATCAACAAGAAAAATGAAAACAAGAATTATGATTTCGGCAGCGGTAATTGCCGCCGGGATGCTGGCTTCATGCAGCAACAAGGAAATAGTGGACGAACAACCGGAAACAGACGGGGTTTCAGCCTCCGTACTGAATATTGTGCCGACAGTCGGCACGGACACGAGGGCCGGCTTCGTGCCGAAAACCGAATGGGCGGTAAATGACGCCATGGGGCTGTTCATGTACAAGGCCACCGGATGGGGGGACGCCTATCCGCGTTATGACGCGCAGAACAACAAGTCCACAAAAACAGCGGCCGGATGGAGCCAGGCAAAACCCGTCTATCTTCTTTCGGACAAGGCGACGATATGGGCGTATTACCCATACAACCAGGCCGTCGCTGACGGTACCAAAGTTCCCGTTCCCATCAATGCGGGAACCTCTGTCGACTACATGTGGGGAAAGAGCACAAACCAGGTGTCGGTCATTGAAACGGATGCCGTCATTCCCATGAAACATGCATTGTCCCAGCTCGTCATCCGTCTGAAAGTTTCTCCGGAATATCATAATGACGGCAACCTGACATCCGCGAAACTGAAATCCAAGGCGGCCAAGTTCGGAACCTCGGGGACAATGAACCTGAACGACAACGGAAGGATCATCTTCTCCCCGACATCCACGGAACTCTCATGGACTCCCAACACGACCATTCCGGCACAGGGGAACCCGTCGGTAGACTTTGCCGCCGCAATCTATCCCATGAGCCTGGCATCCGGAGAAGTCAGCATGGAGGTCGTCATCGACGGGGCAACCTATACCTATTCCATTCCCCAGATAAGCTGGGAAGCCGGAAAGAGATATATCTATTCGATAACGATGCGCTCCAATGACGCGGAAATCGGAGGCGAGAACGGACAGTCCGTAACCATCGAGCCATGGGGTTCAAGCGAATCCGACGTAACGCTTGTACCGGTCAAATAAATTACAGAACAACAGGGGACTCCGGTCCCCGTCCTAAAAAAACAATCATGGTAAAATCAATAACAACGATAATCTGCGGCTTCCTTGTCCTGCTGTCCGTATCCTCCTGCCGGAAGGAACAGGAGGAGCCATGCCCGGAAAACGGCCGTGTCACCTTTACCGTCGCCCAAACGCGTGCCACCCAGGAAGGCACGTTCGAAAAGGGAAACTCCATAGGCGTATTTGCCATCGAGCCCAAGACCGGCGTGTACTGGGCCACAAATAACAAATACACCTATGACGGCCGGGCATTCAAACCCGCAACGGAAGAGGACAACATCATTGTGACGGTGGGGACCGATCTTGACTTCTATGTATATTATCCTTTCAAGGAGGGGCAGACAGACATCACCGCCATATCCCATGCCATAGGAGACCAGCAGGAAAAGTCCGGATGGCTTTCAGCCGATTTCCTGACAGCGTCCTATACGGACGTAATACAGGACTATACGATACCGCTGCATTTCGAGCACCGGCTGTCGACCGTGGAGGTCCGGGTGGAAGGAAGCGACCGCGTGGACGGCGCCCGTATGGAAAATGTGAAATACGGCAGCCGGTTCAACCTGCTTACCGGAAAAACTGTTACGGACGAGACCAGGGGAAACTATGCCATGTACAGGTACAGTTCCGGGAACCTCACCACGGTATTCCGGATGACCATACCCGCCCAGACCCTTACGACAACCTCCAATTACATAACCCTCACAGGAACCCCGGACATGAAGCTGCGCGGCACTTCCGACATGACCACCGAACCCGGCAGAATCCACAACTACCGGATAGATTACAAGATACGGATAACCGTCCTTGACTATCCGCAGGGTGGAAGCACCACAGGTGCGGGCCTGTACGACATGGGAAGCACCTGCACGGTCACCGCGTCCGTGAACGGCGGTTATGAGTTCGCAGGATGGTACGAGAACGGCAGGATCGTGTCGAATGACACACGGTACAGTTTCGAGGTACTGTCGGACTGTACACTCGAGCCCAGGTACCGTAATTATGGCGGCTGGTCGGTCACCCTTACGGCAAATCCCTCCGTCATCGGCTGGCAGGGCGGCAGATCTTCCCTTGTGGCGGGAGCCTCACGCGGAGTGTTCGTCAACGGAGTGGCAGAAAACACACAGACGGCTGTCCCCTCCCTCAGCGGAGGAGCAGAAGGATTCCTCCTTTCAGGGAATACGGTGACAGTGTCGGAAAACCCGTCAGGCTCATCCCGGAGCTGTGTGTTTACGGCAAGTCACGGAGGAAGCTCGGCCACGGCCACAATCACCCAGGAGGGATCTCCGGTAAGCTATTATTTCAGCTATGCGGATGGCGGAACCAGCCATACCGAATATCCGGACGACTCATCGGCCGGCTCATTCATTTTGGACATAACAAGTTATAAGAAGACGGGCAACTCTACAAAAGCCCTTTCCTGGAACGCATCCGGTGACAGCTGGATTCATGTGAACGGCTCATCGGTAAGCTATGACGAGAATCCGGCAAAGGAAAGGAGGACCGGTCTTGTGACCCTCAAACAGGATGAAAGCGGCAAAACGCTGTCATTGAAAATTGTACAGCCGGGAAAGACTTCCATTGACATCGAACAATAACAAAAAATCAATTGAATGCGGTTATGAAAATAGACATATACAAACCGGTTGTCCTGTTCCTGCTACCGGCAGTCCTTGCGGGCTGCTCGAGTGAACGGGAGCCCTTCCCGCAAGGCGGGAAGGCCGGACTGAGGATAGAGAGCTGCTCCAGCCGTGGCGGAACTGACGGAAGTCCCACCCTTGTGAAAGATTTCGGAATGGTGCTGCTTGACGATACGGGCGGCGGTTATGCCGGAGCCGTAAACCCGCTGCATGTAACATACGGGGAAGGCTGGATCTTTCCGGAGGTCACACTCACGGAGACCCCCTGCAGGCTGTTCGCATTCTCCCCTTTCGCCGCCATCCCGGGAAAGGAGCTGCCCCTGAGCCTGGTCCCCCAGACCGACTACCTGGCATCCGGGGAGATACGCCTGGACTGGCAGAACCGGTCAGCGGACATAGGGATGGAACACCTGCTCTGCCTGCTGGAATTCACCATAGAGGGCAGCAGCGCGTGCACTCTGAGTGTGGAGGGAGTTCCTACAGGCGGCACTTATGACCTTACCGGCGGCAAACTCTCGGCAGGGGAAAAAGGAACGGTCCCCTCGGATGGGAACACCGTCCTTCTGCTGCCGGGCAAGGCGGGAAACAACAGGGTCGTGATCCGTTTTCAGGAGAACACATACGGCTGGCTGCTGCCGGCCGTCACCCTGGAGGCCGGAAAAAGATACGGATATGCATTGTCCCTGGGCAAAGAAGGGGGACTCATTCTCTCCGGTGTAAGTGTCCGTCCCTGGCAGGAAGGAGAAGACTATAACGGAACTATCAAACCTAACAAATAATAACAAAATGAGAAATTTTACAGGAAAAAAATTGTTTCTGACTGTCATGTCTGCATCATATACACTCCGGGGATTCGCCCAGGATGCCCGGGGAGCAATCAATGATGTCCTGGACAGTTTTACACTACCCGTGTTCGGCGGTTTTATGCTTGGAGGTATCATTCTGGGCCTTATCCAGCAATGGGACAATATCATCGACAAGGAGAACAGGGGCACGCGAAAGGAAGGATTTGTCGCACTGGGCTGGTATGTCGGCTTTGCATTGCTGGCCGCAGTCGTGGTGTCCGCCGTAAAGAGTGCCATTTCCGGTATCAGCCTGTCGATATGAGATACAGGATCAGAAAAGGACTGGAGAGCCCCTGCATGATACGGGGGCTTCTTTCCGGGGACTACTGGATATTCGTCGGCTGTTGTTCCGCCGCTTTCGTCCTGTTCTTCCTCGGCATCCGTGCGGGGATATCCGCAGGCAACTGGAACCTGCCGGTCCTGGTGCTCGTCATCTCGCTGCCCACCCTGCCGCTGCTTCTATACAAGCTGAAAAGAAAGGCACGGCCCCAAAAGTTCAAGGAGACGGGAAAAGAGATAAACATCAGTAATCTGGACATAAACAGGGTATTAACAAAAAAGGAGCATAATGAAATCAGAAGAGGCATACAGCATACTTGACATTGTCAGTGAATCGGAGGGACAGGGCGTCGTCCTGACCCGCAGCGGCAGCATATGCGTTTCTTTCGAACTCCGGGAACCGGAATGCTATTCCCTGACTCCGGAGGATATCGACAGGAGGGACGGCATGTTCCGGGAAGCCTTCAAGTTTCTCCCGGACGGCACATATGTGCACAAACAGGATGTGTTCCTCAAGGAAAGGTACTGTCCGGACATTGCCGGCGGTTCTTTCCTTGACCGGGCCGATGCGCGGCATTTCCGGGGACGACTGTATGTCAGCCATACCTGCGTCATGCACTTTGTACTTTCCGGACTCAAAAGTCTTGAGAAGGCCTACATATCCTCACCCCTGTCCTATAAGGAGAACCTCCATAAGGAGGACCTCGCCAGGCTCGATGAATTCCTCGAGGGAGTTGACAACGCCGTCGGCATCATCCGGAGCATGCGTGATACGGAGATAGCCCCGATGTCAGGGCAGGAAATGCGGGACTTCACGGCCGGATACACCACCCTGTTCGACGCCCCGGGGGCGGTTGTGGACATACATGCCGACACGGAACTCCGCACAGGAAAGAAACGGGCACGCTGTTTCGCCGTCTGCGATGAGATCTTTCTCCCTGACGGCAGCCTGGATTCCTGTGTACGGGACGACTCCCTTCCTCCCGCCGGCTCCCTACTGTACCATCCGATGCTGGAGCGGCTTGGGATGTACCTGCCGTACAACCACATCGTGAACCAGGTGGTTTTCTTTGAGGGGAACGGACGGCTGCGCGAGCGGATCGCCCGCAATATCGACATTTATGGAAGCAATTCCGGCATGAGCAGGTCCATCAAGGTACAGTACCAGAAACTGGACGAGCTCCAGCAGGAAATCCTTGAGGAGAACGAGACACTGGTACGCAGCTTCTTCTCGGTCTGTGTGTTCGACGAGTCGGAGGCCGAACTGGAGAAGGCCGACAAAAAGATCAGGGAGACGCTCAACCTGGCCCGTCTCGGGTATTATATTCCCGGATATGAGAACCTGGCTGCGGTGCATTTCGCCTGCGTCCCCGGCCAGATCCACCTGATGCCGCGGAAATACCTGTTCCTGACCACCCTGCCCATGGCATTGTGCTTCTTTCTCCAGTGCGGCAGTTTCAGGAATGACAGCGAGGGCATCTATGTGCATGACAGAATGTACCAGGTCCCTCTGAGAAAGGACATCTGGGATGCGGGCAAGAAGAGGGTCAACGCCCGTAACGGGATGGTCATAGCCGGAACCGGCGGCGGCAAGTCCGCCTTTACCCTGAACCTTACCCAGCAACTCATCGAGCAGGACTATACGGTCGTGGTGGTCGAGTTCGGAAAGAGCTTCAGCCAGCTCTGCAGGCTCTATCCGGACATCTCCCTGCACGTGGACTACGACGGCAGGACGGCGCTGGGCATTAACCCCTTCGACCTGCAGGGGGAGGAACTGGACAACGGAAGCATCGAGATGCTCTCGGGGGTCGTGCAGAAATACTGGAGGCACATGTTCACAAAGGACGAGTCGGAGAAGGAGGTGGCCCTCACCCGTTTCATCCAGGACTATTACGAGAATGTCCGTGAAGGGCACAATTTCGAGAGTTTCTACAACCACGTGACGGAACATTACCCCGAGATTCTGGCAAGGAAGCACATCCCCAAAGATTATTTCTCCCTGGAGTCCTTCAGCCTGAACTGCGGCGAGTTCCTGCCCGGCAGACGCTACGAGAACGTATGCAAGGATACGGGAACGGACTTCTCGGGAAAGAAGTTCATCGTGTTCGAACTGACGCAGATCAAGCAGGACAGGTTTCTGAGCAACCTCGTGATGGGCATGATATTCACCGTCATACAGAAGAAGCTGCTCAGTGACCGGAGGAAACGGGGCGTCCTGATCTTTGACGAGTACGGCGAGACCGCGCAGATGGTCGATACGGCCACGGGAACCGGGATACACAGCTCCGTGGCCTTCTGCTATCAGAAGATCAGGAAGGAGAACGGGGCGGTGTACACCATCATCCAGAATCCCGACCAGCTGCCGGAGAACGAGCACACAAAGAACATCATAGCCAATACGGACATGCTGTTCGTGCTCCCCACCAAGGAGGTCATCTACCAGTCCGTCATAGACAGGTTCAGGCTGACCCATCCCGGACAGATAGCCCTGATGAAGTCCATGAGGAACAATTTTTCGGGACAACGGCCCTATTCGGAGTGTTTCATGCGGCTGGGGGAACATTACGCCACCGTCACCCGCCTGGAGTTCTCAAGGGAGAAATTCCTTGCGTTCCAGACGGAGGGGGAGATATGGTCGGACCTTGAGGAGAAGAACCGGAGGATGTCCATGGAGGACGCCATAGAGGAATATATAAGGGAACATCAATAAGAAACAACAAAAACAAGAACAAATGAAGAAATTACTTTTATCCATGCTCGTGCTGATGACGGCGGCAACCGCATCCGCACAATGGGCGGTGGCGGACGCGCCCAACCTTGCACAGAACGTCAAGAACTTCTCGGAACTGCAGAAACAGGTGGGCTACCTGAAGGAGCAGAAAGACCGGCTGGACGAGACACTGGACATGATGCGCAAGGTCAACTCCGTCATCTCCAGCTGTGAGACCGCCAAATCAATCATAGAGAGACAGGGAAGGCTGTCAGAGAAGTGCATAGACCTGGTAACGAACAAAAAACTGGGCACGTCAACCCTGCAGACGCTCACATCCAGCCTTGACCTGGTCATGCTCAACAACACACGGCTCATCAGCCTGTCAAGGACCATACTCTCCACAAGCGTGAAGATGAACGACTCCGAGCGGCTGGCCGTCCTGCAGGAGATAGAGAGACAGACCATCGAGCAGGAAAGGAAGGTCTCGAAGGTATCCCGGATCATATCCCAGTATGAAAGACTGAAGAGAAACCTGAGATAGACATGGAAGAGGCATACAGCAATCTGAACAACGCATACCTGCAGATCAAGGGGATGATAGTGGTGGAGGGATTCTATGCCCTTGTTGCCGGATTTGTGATTACCACCTTTGTATTCAAGCTTGCAGGTATCATCAAGGAGATGGTTCACGAAGGCAAGGGATTCAATGCAAAACAGTTTTATGAGCTGGGCAGGGAGTACATCCTCTGCATAGCCCTCATCTGCATCATGCCCGTGTTGCTGGACACGCTTGAGACCGTACTTGCATACGCCGCGGACAGGCTGATGGAGTCGCTCGCCGCCGGAGGGGTCTACAATCCGGACAATATCTGGAAGAAGCCGATCGAGCAGGCCTTCGACGACCTGATGAACAGTGACATCATCGACATAGCGGTCAACGGGCTGGACACGACCTTCAACTCCCTGCTGGCGGGAGCGGTGGGCAGCTTCGGGGGAGTCGCATACGACTACCTCATGCTGGTGTTCCTGTGCACGCGCTACCTCATCCTGATACTGCTCGAGGTCATATCGCCCCTGGCGATAGCCTGCCTGTACAACAGCGACACCCGCAGTTCCTTCTACACATGGGCCAGACAGATGGTCGGGTGCTACATGCTGTATCCGGGATTTGTCATCGCCAGCGTGTTTTCTGATCTGATTGTAGTGAACTATGTACAGCAGCGCCCCTGGTCGATAACGCTCATGGTGATATTTTCCTTCCTGCTGAAACTGGCGATGCTCGCCACGGTGAAAGCAACGGTTAACAAATGGTTATAGCTGATATGATGGACATAAAGAACATACTTAAAGATTTCTCCCGCCTGGCGGAAGCCAGAAAGAACCATACGTTCCGCACCAGGCTGGTATTCATATTCTGTGCCGCCACAATAGCGATGGTGCTGTTTTTCAGCTACAGGGTGGTGAACAGCGCGATGGACAAGATCCTGGTCGTCAATGAAGGCGGGGAACTGCTCCGCTTTAAGGCCATGCAGCAGGATTTGCTGTATGAATCCCTTTTAACGAACCATTGCTACCATACGGCCTATTATCTGAACAGTTTCGACAGGCTCTCCCTGCAGGAGAACCGGGCACGCGCCCTGTTCCTGGTCAACAAGCCGGACGCGAACACCATATTCGCCAAATACCAGGCTGACAGGGGGTACGGCGACGCCCTGGAACTCGGAGTGGTCTACAGGACGGAGTTCGAGAAGATGCTCTCGGTATCCGTCAGCGGGGACGAGTATCACGTCACCTTCTCGTCAGTCCTGAGCATCATCAACGGAAATGATGTCAGGAAGATACGGATTTTCAGCGAGGGTACCGTCATACGTACCACGCCACGTTTTCCGGAGAACACTTCCGGATTTTTCTTCCGGACATACAACCAGCAATACGAGATGCCATGACAAAAACTGAAAGGAGCAGAATAGTGGCGCTGGGGGGTATAGGAGCCGTGATCATCCTGCTGGTATGGGGGATCATCGCCACATTACCGAAAAAAGAGGACGGCAGGGAGGAAGAAGTGAGGCTGCGCTCTGAAATAAAGGACAACTTCACGCTCAAGGACATGCTCGGGAGTGTGGAAAAGGAAATGGAGAACCGGAGAGAAAACCGCATGCCCGGTGGAGGGAATTACGGAATGGATGAACCGGAGGACACCGTTTCCCCGGAAAGCGAGATACAACGCATCCGGGAACTGATCAGACGCAACGAGCAGACCCTCGGAAGCGGTCCGCTTTCCGGAACGGAACAGCCCACCTCTTCCGCCTTCAGGGAGAAGGAGGCGACGGACGGTGAGGAGGAGAAACCGGGGAAGACGGAACCGGAGGACACGGTTCCCGAAGAGACTCCCCGGAGAGGATTCAACAGCGTGCGCCTTGTCCGGCAGGACGAGAGGAACGTCATACGGGCATTCGTACATTCCACACAGACGGTCATGGTCGGAGCGACGCTGAAGATGCAGCTGGCGGAGAACTGCCTTACGGACGACGGACAGCGCATCCGCAAGGGGACACCGGTGTTCGGGGAGGTGACCGGAATCGACGGGGAACGGGTGCTGGTCAAAATCACCTCGGTGAATCTGGCAGGGAACATACTTCCCTTTGAAAAGGAGGTGTATTCCGAGGATGCCATGGAAGGCATATACGTTCCGGGAAATGCCAAGGCGGAAACCATCAAGGAGGCGGAAGCCGCGGGTGTCAGCGGGACGAACACAAGCATTTCCGGGGGACTTGACATGGGAAGCCAGATAGTGGCGGGCGCGGCGAACAGCGTCATCAACGCGACCAAGTCGGCCGCAAGCAAGAATATCCGAAAGATAAAGGTGACCATCAAGACGAACTACCGGATACTGCTGAAGGATGCGAAAAAATAGAAATACAGATTAAATAGGAAAGGATAAGGACAATGGCGAAAGTATATGTGGCAAGCAGCTGGAGCAACGAATACCAGCCACGGATCGTGGCTTTTTTAAGAGAACGGGGGCATGAGGTGTACGACTTCAGGAACCCTGAAAGAAAAACAGACTTCCGCTGGTCGCAGATCAGCGGAAACTGGGAGAAGATGGAGACAGACGAGTACCTGGACGCACTGGAGCATCCGCTGGTAGAAGCGGGATTCAGGTCGGACTTCGATGCCATGCGGCGGGCCGATATCTGTGTGCTTGTGCTCCCCTGCGGAGCTTCAGCACATTCCGAGGCAGGATGGATGAAGGGGACCGGAAAGAAAGTGATAGTGTATCAGAACCGGTCGCAGAGACCGGAACTGATGTACAAGCTCTTTGACGGGATATTCCCAACGGTTGCGGATGTGACACGCTTCCTGAAAGAGTTTGACAGATTGAATAACTTAAAAACTGTATGATATGGAAGAACTTTGGAACAAGCTTGGGGCTTGGGGATATGCTGTCCCTATCCTTATGTTACTCTGTTTAAATATACTCTTGTTTACTGACAT
>OMFB01000163.1_pt1 | contig 12407 bp, 10 predicted proteins | sample 1645571 | NCBI WGS metagenome assembly OMFB01 (sample SAMEA103958166, study PRJEB25191) | human gut metagenome | biome: human-associated habitat [ENVO:00009003]; feature: intestine environment [ENVO:2100002]; material: feces | place: Germany | collected 2013/2015 | reverse complement strand
TCCGAACCGGAAAACTCCATCAAGTATGCCTTGATAAAGCCATCAATCTTTCCATCCATCACTCCGTTCACATCCGAAGTTTGAAAATTAGTACGATGATCCTTCACACGACGGTCATCAAAGACATAACTGCGTATCTGTGATCCCCATTCAATCTTTTTCTTGCCTGCCTCCACCTTGGCCTGTTCTTCCATGCGGTGCTGCAATTCCTTATCATATAAAATTGAACGCAACTGTCTCATCGCATTTTCCTTATTCTTCGGCTGGTCACGGGTTTCAGTATTCTCAATCAAGATTTCCTCTTCCTCACCGGTATACGGATCTTTATATTGATAACGCAGACGTACTCCTGATTCCACCTTGTTCACATTCTGTCCGCCGGCCCCTCCCGAACGGAAAGTATCCCAAGACATACGGGCAGGTTCAATTGTCACTTCAATACTATCATCCACCAACGGCGTTACAAACACAGAAGCAAAAGAAGTCATCCGTTTCCCCTGAGCATTATAAGGAGACACGCGCACCAAGCGGTGGACTCCATTCTCACCTTTCAGATAACCATATGCAAAACTGCCCTCAATATTCATAGTCACCGTCTTGATTCCGGCCTCATCCCCATCCTGAAGGTTAGCCACGCTCACTTTATAGCCATTGGTCTCCGCCCAACGCATATACATACGCATCAGCATGGAAGCCCAATCCTGACTTTCAGTACCACCGGCACCGCAATTAATTTTCAATACACAATCCATTTGGTCGGCCTCCTGGCGAAGCATATTCTTCAGTTCCAATGCCTCCACCGCAGTGACAGCCTTTTGATACGCTGCATCCACTTCTTCTTCGGTAACCAAATCATCTTTACAAAAGTCAAAAGCCAATTCCAGTTCATCTGCCATCGTCTTTACCTCACGGTAACCGTCGATCCATTTTTGCAGATCTTTCACCTTCCTCATTTGTGCTTCTGCTTTCTTGGCATCATCCCAAAAACCGGGCGCCTGCGTACGCAGTTGTTCTTCTTCCACCTGAACCAGTTTATTTTCTATGTCCAGATATCTTTCAAGTGCCGCAGTACGTTCTTTTACGTCTTTCAGTTGCTCTATTGTTATCATCTTGAGAATTTTTGCATTTCAAGGTGCAAAGATAGTGGAAATCTATTCATTTTCCCATTATTCTTCGTACATCTTTTCTATTTCGGCAGCATAGTTCTTGTTCAGCACATTACGTTTTATTTTCAACGTATTGGTCAGCTCACCACGTTCCATACTGAAAGGATGGGGCAACAAGGTAAACCTCTTGATCTGTTCATAATGTGCAAACTGCTGCTGCAGTGTATCAATCCGCTCTCTAAACAAATCGATAATTTCCGGTTTCTGCAACAGTTCCTCCATACTTTCATAGCGAATACCTTTTTTTGCGGCATACTCTTTCACCAGTTTATATTCAGGAATTATCAAAGCAGAAACAAATTTACGTTCATCGGCAATAATAGAAATCTGATCGATATAACGGTCTACCACCAATTTGGCTTCAATGGCTTGAGGAGCGATATACTTCCCGTTTGAAGTTTTAAACAAGTCCTTGATACGCTCTGTAAGGAACAAATGCCCATCTTTTATATAACCCGCATCACCGGTATGGAACCATCCGTCTTCAGTAAACGCCGCTTTCGTAGCAGCTTCCTTTTTATAATAGCCATGAGTGATTCCCTCACCACGTAGCATTATTTCGTTATTCTCCCCTATTCTGACCTGCACATGAGGCATGATACGCCCCACCGAACCAACCACATGGTCATTATCATTCTCACAAGCAACCGTTGCAGTAGATTCCGTCAATCCATAACCGGCTACCATATTAATTCCCACCGACAAAACAAACTCCTGTACAGCCGGCGGAATAGCCGCACCGGCAGTAGGGAAGAAACGCCCGTTTTCAATGCCAATAGTCTTTTTCAACAAGCTATAGATCGTTTTCTCATAAAATTTATATTTCATGTGCAATACAGGCGGAGGAGTCAGCCCTTTGTACACATATTCCAAATTATGTTCACGTCCCACTTTAATAGCATCCAGCATCAACTTCTTTTTCAATCCGGTTGTCTCATTGATTTTTTCTTGCACGCCGGCATACACTTTCTCCCAGAAACGGGGAACACTGCACATAGCCGTAGGACGGATCTCCTTTATTGTCTTCTGGATATCAGCAGGACGCAAGTTGATAGACAAAGTACACCCCATCGAAAGACACCAGCAAGTCCATGCACGCTCAAACACATGAGTAAAAGGAAGGAAATTCATAATCACATCCTGATCACCCAATTGAGGGAAACGTTCATCATGTGCCGGAATGGCCGCCTCATAGCAAGAATGATGCAACATCACCCCCTTGCTGTCTCCGGTTGTTCCACTGGTATAAAGAATATTGGCAAGATCACCATTACCCGACTCTGAAGTACGCTTGTCTACCTCAGCTTGATGCGGATGCGCCTCGCCCAATTTCAGAAAGTCATCAAAATAAATGGAAGTCTGGTCCCGCTCATCACGTTTTACCTCCTTGTCGAAAATTATAATCTGTTTCAGTTGGCTTCCCAGTTGCATAACCCGGAACGCCACATCATATTGCAACTGTTCACCTACAAAGATATAACGTATTTCGGCATCACCTACCATATAATGTACCTGCGCCTCGGAACTGGTAGCATAAAATGGTACAGTAACAGCCCGTACCCCAAAAGCTCCAAAGTCCACATACAGACATTCCGGTTTATTTTGAGAAAAAACTGCTATATTTTCCTGTATGCCTATACCTAATTCTATCAATGCATTCGAAACTGTTTTTACAGTTGCGGCAAACTGGTTCCAAGAAACCGGAATCCATGTTTCTGTTTTATAATCGCGGTAACGCAACGCTACACGATCACCATATTTCCCTGCCTGACGTTGTATCAGGACAGATAAGAAAGAACTACTCATTCCAAAGATTTATTTTTAATTCATCGGCAAAGTTATCGTTTAATTTGGAATTATCCTCTATAAACAGGCATTAATTTTCCCAACCAGTCAAAGAGTTAGAAGAAATCAGCCGAAAGTTTTAGTTGCATATCTAACTTAATTACCTACTTTTTTCATCACCGTTTACCACGCAAAAATAGTATCTTTGCAACACATTAAATTATTAAAATCAAGATGATTGATATAGAATATTACACTTCCGAAGCAACCACATTGCTGAATTCGTTAATCGGTATCCCCTCATTGAGCCGGGAAGAAGAAGCTGCCGCCGACTTTCTGCAGAACTATATTGAAGAAACAGGTATCATGACCGGTCGTTCGGGCAACAACATTTGGTGTATCAGTCCGATGTTCGACCTCAACAAACCGACTATTTTACTAAATTCCCACATCGATACCGTAAAACCGGTAAACGGATGGCGGAAACATCCTTTCACTCCGAAAGCCGAAAACGGAAAGATTTACGGTTTGGGAAGTAATGACGCCGGCGCCAGTGTAGTATCCTTATTTCAGGTGTACCGCCATCTCTCTACAACCGAGCAGGCATACAATCTGATCTTTCTTGCCTCATGTGAAGAAGAAGTTTCCGGAAAAAACGGAATAGAAAGCGTATTGCCCCAACTACCTCTCATCACCTTGGGCATAGTGGGTGAACCGACAGAAATGCAGCCTGCCATTGCCGAAAAGGGATTGATGGTGCTGGATGTTACCGCATACGGAAAAGCCGGACATGCCGCACGCAATGAAGGAGTGAATGCTATTTACAAAGTACTGGAAGACATTCAGTGGTTCCGTGATTATAAATTCCCGAAGGAATCCTCCCTGCTAGGCCCCGTCAAAATGAGCGTGACACAAATAAATGCCGGCACGCAGCATAATGTCATCCCCGATACTTGTACTTTCATTGTGGATATCCGCAGTAATGAATGTTACTCTAACGAAGAACTATTCAAAGAAATAAGCGCCCGTCTAAAAAGCGAGGCGAAAGCCCGTTCTTTCCGCTTGAACTCATCTCATATCAGTGCCGAGCATCCCTTTGTGAAACGCGCGGTAAAACTAGGACGTGTACCTTTCGGCTCTCCTACTTTGTCCGATCAGGCGTTGATGAAGTTCCCGTCTGTCAAAATCGGTCCGGGAAAGTCCTCCCGTTCACATACGGCTGATGAATATATCATGGTTTCGGAAATTGAGGAAGCAATAAGGCTTTATATCGAGATGCTGGACGGACTGGTGCTGTAAACAACTTACAAAGACGCTATTTCCCCTATAGACAGACCGGTAACCTGTGCAATTACATCAAATGCAATACCGGCCTGTTTCATTTTTTTTGCATTCTTGAAGCATTCTTCCTTACGACCTTGCTCAAGACCTTCTTTAAGACCTTTTTCAATACCCTCTTTAAGACCTTCCTCACGCCCTTTTTTCAACTGGGTGGACATCACGCTGTACCAGTCGCGGAAATTCTTCAAACTTTCCCAATACTCGCCTAATTCCTTAGGATTGACTTAGCTATCCCGGCAGCCTCGAAAAGTTCCTTGTTCATTGCCGTGCCGAAAAGCAGCTTGAAGCCGAAATCGGCATAAGGGTTGATGTATTTATCCTGTATGCCTTCTGTTCTCATATCTATCCGAGGTTTAATAAGTTATGATACAGGACAAAAGTAATCAATATACTGCAATTCCCCGTCTTAAAAGAAAGATTTAACTATCTATCATTCATAGTATTTTCTAGATAAGGTTTAATAATTCCTCATTATTCCATCTTTCAGCATATTCACTGCTTAAGTCTGCCGTGATACATTCGTGCTTATTTTCCCCTTTTTGTAAACCGATAACTCTGATGTCAGGAACAGTTTTAGCATACTTTCTTATTGTGAGTTCCAATAAAATTCCTAAGCTTATCGATTTCATATTAGGCGGATAAAACGGTTCCGCACTTTGAGCGTCATTTAAACAGGAAAAAATAACATCTATTGCCTGTTCCCACGTAATAAAAAACCGGGTAGCTTCAGGATCTGTCAATATAAGCTCCTTCCTATTTTCTAATGCATACTTCCATTTTACCAAAACAGACCCTGTAGAATGCAATACATTTCCATAACGAACTATCCTATAAGCGCAATTCGATCCGTTTATTTGCTCAAAATCCCCAAAAAGATTCTCCATAAGCAATTTAGTAGCCCCATACGTTCCTGAAACTTGAACAGCTTTATCAGTGCTTGTTGCCAGAATAAATTTTATGTTCTGTTCCTCAACAGTTATTTTAAGAAGATTCAATGTACCAAGAATATTAGTCTGAACAGCTTTCAGAGGATGTTCTTTTGCCAAAATGACATCTTTAAACGCAGCCAAATGAAATATCCCATCACAACCATTCAATGCCTTTTTCAATAAAAGATAATCTTCAACGGGGCATGGAAAGATTTGAACGCTTTTAAATTTCTCCCTCAGAGCAATCAGTTTTCCTTCATTCCTGGCTATCGCATGAATAGTATGTCCTTGGGTAATCAACCGTTCTATCAATTTCTCAGCCAAATAACCGGTAGCCCCCGTTACTGCAATGGTTCCCATACTCAAGCTATTTTTTATCATTCATCAACACATCCCTCGCAACATAAGGCTGTGGAGAAAACTCAATAGTCAACACATTCGACTCTCCTAAAGCTGTTAATGTATGGACGCACCCCGGTAAAGTCCGTACCAAATCCCCCTTTTCCCAAATCTCTTCTATTACAGCCTCACTATCATCATATTTCTGAAAAGTGGCATGCATACGCCCCTGTAAAATAAGCATATATTCCACCTTTCTAAAATGATAATGATGGGGCAGTAGAAATTTAGTGGGGATATCCATATATCTTTGCCAGCCTAAAAAGAAAAAACTTTCTGTCTGCCACTCCATGTAAATTTGCCCTAAAGAGTTTAATCTTGGCGTTGAAAGATTCGGCTGCCGCGTTTGATGCCCTGTTGTTGTAGAAGTTTAGAATATCATCATAGTGTTCGTAGAATGTAGCCGCAATGACATTGAAAGATTTTATCCTTGACTCATCCACTTTATTATACCATCGAGCCATGCTTAGCCTTGCAGCGTCCTTAATGGTGTTTTTTGCAAATATCATCCTTAATGAATGTGAGAGCCCATAAGCCATTTGTATATCAGGATATTCCTTAAACAGTATTTCAGCCCTTTCCTTTTGTTTTTCCGTCCACTTTTCCGCGGATTTAAACAAGAGGTATCTGCTTCTGACCAGCAGTTCCGGGCGGGTGTCTCCGTTTGGGAATCGGTAAGGCATGTATGACTTTCCCGCTTGTTTACACTCCTCCATTTCTTCATTGCTCTGCTGTAAGGCGTCCCAACGATGGGCTACGCGGATTTCCTGTACAGCATCACAGGCGAGTTTCTGTATATGAAAACGATCTATGACGCGTTTGGCCTTGGGGAAGGCAATGGTGACAATCCTGCGCATGGAATCGGACAGGTCAAGGGTCACTTCCTCCACAGCTTCACGGGCTTTCTCGTTTATTTGTTTGAGCACCTGTATGACATCCTCCGATTTGGTGCCTGCGACAGCTGCCACAAGGCTTTCCTCATGTGTATGCCGGTCACGGTTGGTGACAAAAGTGTATAATTCTCCATTAGACAGAGACGACTCATCTATAGCCAAATGCGGACCGATGTTCTCCGGGAATAAAATCCATTCATCCGCATGCTCCAACTGCTCCCAATTCCTGAAACCACTGAGTGTTTCCTTGTACTGTTTCTCGAAAGTATGTCCATCTATATGGTAGAATTCCTCAAGCGTACGGCAGGTCACAGGGGACGTCTCCATACGTTTCTTTTAAAAAAGCACCAAATTCCTTGGAATAACGGGTACCTTTACAAACGACATCAAGGTTGATAGGGATACTGAAACTCTTGCCTGTGCGCGTATCGGTCCAGCGACGACGGCGGATCTTCAGGAGGACCTTATGGTCACGGATGGGAAAGTCCGTGATACTTACTGTTTCCATGAAGCCCTTGGATTCAAAGTGTACATCATGGGATAATGCAGGATTCATCAGTTCATCAAGATGAATATGTATTTCTGTTGAGGTCTGTTCAACGCCGACAACTGAAAAGTAGTTGAGGATTTCAGAAGGAAGCACGATGCGAGCCAACACCTCCAATTGATTTGTTTCCATGAGGCAAAGGTCGGAATTTTGGGTGAGAATAGGAAACGATAATCCCCACTAAATTTCTACTGCCCCAACGTTTGGGCTTGCATAAAGCGTTTGTTGCTACAGACAAGGACTTGATTAAGTTCGGTGTGGCTGATAAAGTGTTGAAAGTCTTGGAGAATGCAGGTATTCCTTATGAAATATTCAGTGAAATCAAACCGAATCCTACCGTAAGCAATGTAAAGGCGGGAGTTGAAGCTTTTGCAAAATCAGGAGCGGACTTTATTCTGGCTATCGGCGGCGGTTCGTCTATCGATACTTCGAAAGCGATTGGTATCATCACTAATAATCCAGACTTCAGTGATGTGGTGTCACTGGAAGGTGTGGCTCCTACAAGGAAAAAGTCAGTGCCTATCATTGCACTGCCCACTACCGCCGGTACTGCCGCCGAGGTGACTATCAACTATGTCATCACGGATGAGGAAAACCATAAGAAGATGGTTTGTGTAGACCCGAACGATATCCCCGCCATCGCTATTGTGGATGCGGAACTGATGTACACTCTGCCTAAAGGGCTGACTGCTTCTACCGGTTTGGACGCACTGACCCACGCCATCGAAGGGTTGATAACCAAAGGCGCTTGGGAAATGAGCGATATGTTCGAGATCAAGGCGATCGAAATGATTGCCCGTTATCTGGAAACCGCTGTCTTCGAGCCTACCAATGCGGAAGCCCGTAACGGTATGGCCGTGGCACAGTACATTGCAGGTATGGCGTTCTCTAATGTAGGCTTGGGCGTGGTTCACGGTATGGCTCATCCGTTGGGAGCTATCTTCGATATTCCTCACGGTGTGGCTAATGCACTGTTGCTGCCTGTCATCATGGAGTTCAATGCTCCGGCTGCTTTGTCCAAATATGTAGATATCGCCAAGGCGATGAATGTGTACAAGGATGGCATGAGCCGGGAAGAGGCTGCGAAGGCTGCTGTTGAGGCGGTGAAGGCATTGTCTGTCAAGGTGGGTATCCCTCAGCATTTGTCTGAACTGGGTATTAAGGAAGAAGACTTGCCCCGTCTGGCCGCTTCGGCTATTGCCGATGTGTGTACGCCGGGCAATCCTCGTGAAGTGACGGAAGAAATTATTCTGGAACTTTACAAGAAGGCTTTCTAAGCGTAATTCTTTTGTAATAAAAGCATAGGTGGTGTGTGGATGTGCAGGGCATATCCACACACTTTTTTTATCTCCTTGTCTTTGAAACAGCATTGTCACTTTGTAGCAATTTGTTCGTAATCCATTCAGCATTCTTTTGCACTTGCAAATTAAATTTAATGAAAATAGGTATTATTGTTAAACTGCTATCAATCATTTGAACATGAAAATTCTTATTGAGTCAAAGAGATTTTTGTTGTTATTATGCTTGTCACTATTCGTTGCGGGCTATGTTTCTGCACAGGATTACCGGGCGATTGTAAAAGGTATTGTGACTGACGAAACCGGAGAGGGGGTTATCGGAGCCACAGTGTTGGTAAAGAACGAATCGACCGGTTTCAGTGCCGGTTCTATCACCAACGAGACGGGAGAGTACATTGTGAAGCAACTCCCTTTGGGTTCACCTTACTCTGTCACCGTCAGCTATGTAGGCTATGGTGACCAGAAAAAGACAGGATATACGCTGAACCAAGGTGATGTGCTCCGTCTGGATTTCCAGTTAAAGGAGGAAAGTGTCGTGATGGAGGCTGTACAGGTGGTGGCTAATTCATTGAAGAATTCTATCGCCACTACGGGGGCCGCTACTTCGGTGACGGCCAATGACCTGAACAAACTGCCGGTAAACGGGCGTAACTTTACTTCGCTCATTGACCTGTCACCATTAAGTACAGGTTCCAGCCTGTCCGGACAGTTGGCTTCTTCTACTAATTATACCATTGATGGTATGAGTGCCAAGGGACCTACTTCGGGAGGTAGTACAACCAGCCGAAACGGTGTGCCATATGCCATTTCGATGGAGGCTATCCGTGAGTTCAAAGTCGTGACGAATGAATATGATGTGACTAACGGTCGTGCCGGAGGAGGTACTATTAGTACGGTGACCAAATCGGGAACCAACCAATTGACAGGTAGCGCTTTCACTTATCTGCGTTCCGACTGGTTGTCCAGCAAATATGATATCCGCGGCAACAAGCGCTCGAATGATTTCTCTACTTACCAGTTTGGAGCCTCATTGGGCGGTGCATTGGTGAAAGACCGTGCCCACTTCTTTATTTCTTGGGATCATCAGGCTGATTCACGTCCGTTGTATATTGCCGATATTCATAATGCTGCCGATGAAAAGCGTTATAATTTGACTACGGAGACCAGAGACCGTTTTCTGGAAATAGCCCGCAATAAATATGGAGTGTCGGACCATCCTCAGTTTGGGTCTTTTGATAAAAAACAGAATACCGATGCAGTATTTGCTCGTCTGGACTGGCAGATTAATGCTACAAACCTGTTATCGTTTACTGATAATTTTGTGAATGACAATAACAATATGGGCTTGAGCGACAATAGTGCTATCAATCTTTATGAAGTGTATGGTGATGTACATTCGTTGAACAACAGCGCTTTACTGACTTTACGTTCTGTACTGGGACCACGCAGTACCAACGAACTGAAGTTGCAACATCTTTATACATTGGAAAAATCCATGCCGGGCAGTGAACTGCCGGCTGATAATATTCCACGTGCCATTGTGCAACGTGTAGAATCGGAAATAGATGGAAAAACGGCGACTACTACCATTCAGCTGGGTGGTCAGCGTTATAGCCCCGAGAATTTCTATAATCACGTACTTCAGTTGGTAGATAATTATTATTATAATACCAATAAGGTAAACTATACATATGGTTTTGATTTGATGTACACGAATCTTAATTCTCGTTACGGTAGTGAGGCCAACGGGCGTTTTTATTTTACCGGACTGGATAATTTCGAGGCATTGAAGCCTTCTCGTTATGTACGTGAAGTGTATTTGGATCCTGACCAAAACAATCAGCGTGTACGCCAAAATATATTGAATGCAGGTATCTATGCCCAGTTACAGACTAAACTGTTCACAGGATTCGAGCTGATGGCAGGCTTACGTTTGGATAATGCCACTTATTTCAATAAAGGTAATTTCAGCCAACTGGTGTATGATGAATTGGGACTGCGTACAGACAATGGACTCTCTACTTTCCAGATTCAGCCTCGTGTCCAGATTACTTGGGACTTTAATGACAAGCACACGGATATTCTTCGTATTGGCGGGGGAATCTTTGCATCTGATATCAACAACTATGCCATGATTAATAATATGGTATTTGATGGTACGAAAGTGATGTCGGTTGATATCAAGAATACGGAAGAAGAACCGGATATAGTTCCCACTCCCGATTTTATAGGGTATCGGAAAGATCCTTCTACGGCTCCGGGTATTGATTTGCTGAATAATCCCAAATATGCGGACAAGGCTGTACCTACGATCAATATGAATAGCAAGGATGCCAAGGTTCCCGTGGTTTATAAGGCGAATATTTCATACACTCACTTCTTCAGTGACCGTTTGAAAATGAGTGTCAGCGGATATATGACTTTGGGTCGTAACAACTATATGTATATAGACCGGAACATGGTGGATGATCCTTATTTTCGTCTTTCTGCAGAAGGGAACCGAGGTATTTATGTACCTGCTTCTACTATAGGAAAAGATGGTACTCTTGATTGGATGGAAGGACGTAAAAGTACCAAAGTAGGGCGTGTGCTCGAATTGGTCAGCGAGGGAAAAGTAAATCAGTTCGCTTTCACCGTAGATGGAACATGGCGTTACTATAAAGACGGAGAACTTTCTTTCAGTTATACTTGGAACGATACCAAAGACAATACTTCCTATAATGGTAATGTGGCTAATTCCGCTACTCTTTCCCAAATGGTGGTTGACGATCCCCGTGATTTAAGCAAAATGACTTACTCCAACAATCAGTTCCGTCATAAACTGGTGGTTTATGGTTCGGCTCCTACTTTCTGGGGCATTACCGTAGGTGCTCGCTTTTCCGGCATCGGGGGAACACGTTATTCCATGATTGTGAATGGAAATGTGAACGGTGATTTTGTGGATAGTAATGATCTGGCCTATGTATATGATCCGAATAGCAGTGCTACTCCTGATTATATTCGTGAAGGTATTAATTCTATATTGAACAATCCGGATGCGGAAAAGAGTGTGAAAGATTATATTCGTAAGAGTTTTGGTAAAGTGGCCGAACGTAATGGAGGAGTCAATGGTTTCTATGGCACTTTAGATCTTCGTTTGGCCAAGAAATTCAAAACTTACAAAAAGCAGAATCTGGAGGTGTCTGTTGATATTTTCAATGTGGCCAATATGTTGAACAAAGATTGGGGAGCCGGTCATAATCTGGGAACACAGAAAATTTATAGTATCAAGGGGTTTGATAAAGATGCCAAACAATATACTTATAACGTAAATGCCAACACAGGTGTATCCAGTCTGAACGGTACTCCTTTTCAGGTTCAGATAGGTTTGAGATATGGATTCTAATAGATAATGATTAAATAAGAAATAAAGATGAAACTAAGTAAACTAATGATGGCTTGTGCCATGTGTGCTGTTACTTTGACCGGGACTGCCCAGACCAAAGTGATTGCCCACCGCGGATATTGGAAATGTGAAGGTTCTGCCCAAAACTCTATTGCTTCTTTGACAAAGGCTGCAGAGGTAAAGGTGTATGGTTCGGAGTTCGACGTACAACTGACGAAGGACAAGGAAATCGTAGTCAATCATGACGATAGCATTCAGGGAATTTGCATTTTTGATACTCCTTTTGCTGAATTGAAAGATTTGAATTTGAGTAACGGCGAGAAGTTGTCCACTTTGGATGATTATCTGGTAGCGGGTAAGAAACTGACTGGTACTCAGCTGATATTGGAAATCAAGCCTCACAGAACCGAAGAAGCGGAAAATGAAGCGGTAAGAATCATTGTAGATAAAGTGAAAAAGATGCGAATGGAGAAACAGGTGGAATATATTTCATTCAGCATGAACATTTGCGAACAGTTGGTGAAACTGACTCCGGATTCGGAAATAGCTTATCTGAAAAGTGATGTGGCTCCTAAAGACCTGAAGGCGAAAGGAATTAATGGTATTGATTATTATATCAAGGTATTGGCTGAGAAACCGGAATGGATTGCTGAAGCACATCAGT
>OMFB01000150.1_pt1 | contig 12887 bp, 9 predicted proteins | sample 1645571 | NCBI WGS metagenome assembly OMFB01 (sample SAMEA103958166, study PRJEB25191) | human gut metagenome | biome: human-associated habitat [ENVO:00009003]; feature: intestine environment [ENVO:2100002]; material: feces | place: Germany | collected 2013/2015 | reverse complement strand
AAAAGACAGAAAGGGTTGCCCCGATACTAACCAGAGACAACCCTTTCTATTTTATTATTAAAAATTGCTATTCCATAGAAGGAAGCTCTTCACGGGAAACAACAAATTCCTGGCTCATAGCATCCTTCCACCACGCCTCATCAGCATGGACTGCCGGACTACCATCCTCATTTGTGCCATCATACCACGGCATGAACCAACTCCAACGTGCACCAGATGCCCATTGTTCGGAAATAAGTCCGACTGTGCCACATTCACTCAGCGAAACAATCTTGTTTCCATAATTTCCGGCAATGGAAGTATATTCTGAAACACAATCTGCAGTTTCCTTATTATAAACATCACGTCCCACGATGTCTACATATTGGTCTCCCGGATACCAATCGGAATCATTGCCCTCGGTAGTCCAAACCCAGATAAGATTATCCAATCCTTCAGTCTTGAAGTAGTTGAACATAGCAATCCACAGAGATTTAAAGCTGGCAGCATCCTTACCCCACCAGAACCAGCCACCGGCTGCCTCATGGAATGGGCGCCACAATACCGGAATATCCGCATCTCTCAACAGCTTCAAGTAAGCGGCAGCATTTTTCAAATCTTCGGTAAACACCTTGTTTTCCCAAGTGCCTTCCACCGTGGCATTGGCAGCGTCAAACTCCGTATCTGCCTTATAGAAGGCATAATCCTTATTCGGGTCGAGGGCTGTACCGTTACTTTCAAGATAAACAGCAACTGCCGTATAATCATGTCCGCCAATGATGAGGCCACCTTCTTGCAGGGATTTCAAAATATCCTCGGTAATCACCAATGTATAGTCTCCGGATATGTCAAAATAATCAGTTCCTGAAGCAATCTCGCTCCAACCACTGTTTTTGAACGAACCTTGCGCCCCCTCTGCCACATCTTTCACAGCCACGCGTATCACCTGCCCCACTTGTGCATCGGCAAAGACAGTTTTTGCAGCATCATCCGTCATCTGTACATTTCCACTCCAATCACCCGGCATTACCGTCTCTCCTTCCCATATCCGGGTAGAAGAAGCTTCCCCTACAGCTTTCTTGGGTACATTCCAATGCCACATGGCAGCTACGATGCCACCTTTGTCAGACCAATCCTTAACGGGAGTAATGTCACCGTAATTAATCCAGTCTGCTCCAGCTACAGATGCCGGCAGATGAACATAGTCGAAACAGTTGATAGCCGGATATTTTCCGGTCCATCCGTACACCTTTTCGGACATTTCCGTATTCCAGGCAACATTGGCCATCATAGCTGAAAGCGTCTTCGTCTCGAAGTTATCCAATAGATAATTGTACAGTTTCACAGCTTTGGCCGAACTAGCGGCAACCAGTGCCTTGTCCAAAGCGACAGTAGAGAACTGAACCGATACAGCCGGAGCAGGCATCTGGTTCGGTCCGGTTACTATTCCCTCGGGGATAGAGAGAGAACAAGCCGTCTCTCTCCCGGGAACATTCACTTTTACAGTCAGTATATTGCTTGCGCCAAGTACATCGGCACTTATCAGTTCACCACCGGTAAACTTGATTTCGCTCAGATTGTCTGTTGCAAAGAATATATTCTTGTCATATTTCACCTCAATAGTGATTTCTCCCGTTTTCACTTTGGCTGCTCCACTTTCAGGAGTAGTAGACACCAATACCGGTGCATCCACTGCTGGGATATCATGATCGACATCAGTATCGCAGGAGGCAAAAGTAAAAGCTGCTATCAACGAAAGCATCCATTTTATATTCAGTTTCTTCATCTTAATTATGATTTTATTTCATTCTTAATCAGGGCATCCATAGTCACATTCTTCAAGCCACAATTCATCAATTTACAATCGTTATTTTTGTAAACGTCAAATCACTGCCCTGAATAATGATACCTACATTTGTCTGGTCTTCACAATCTCCTTGTTTAGCTTGAATATTATCAAGTATCTCCTGAGCCAACGTCAACTCCATCACACGGCTCTCGAAACTCCAGCCGTAAATGTCTGTCGGTACCATAGTCGTATCAAACAAAGAGAAAGCTATGCCACTCCAATCGCCATAGTTAAACTGAGCCTGTGCCCAAGTCTGGTCTTTCTGATCAAAATAGACTTTCATGACAGTGCCTGCCGTTACCTTGGCAAAAGATACAGCCGGTACCAACACACGTCCTCCATCACCCCAACTAATATCGAGCGGACCAGCCCAAACTGTTTCTTCATTGGCAACTACAAGAACATCATAAGCAATTTCACCATTTGAAGAAATCAGTTTTAGGCTATAAGTTCCATCCAGCTCAGCCGGTACATTCAACATCAATACCCCTTTAGCTGCATCATTGATATACTGAACAGCAGCCTCATTCAGCAATACATTTGTCAGCTTATCAGCATTAACAATCTCAAGTTCCACAATTCGTCCCCGAACCAATTTGTCAGGCAATGCCGGCAAATAGGCGCATACCGGTTTCTCTATTGTCAGAGACGGTGCTTCCACAAATTCACCATTGGCCATTTTCAAAAGTAAGGCCCCAGTTTCGGCAGTTGTAGGTACAGTCAAAGAAATGGCAGTAGCAGTGGCATCGGATACGGTAACTTCCACATTACCACTGAATACAACAGCCGAAACTACATCCATATTTATTCCTTTGACAGTCAAAGCCTCTCCTGCCGGGACCGTCGCCGCACTATAAGAAATGTTTTCCGGCTTTGCCGTTGCAATAGATACGGCAGTTGCTTTTCCACTATTTGTATTCAATTGCAAATCACCACTAATAGCCGCAGCCGGCATCAAGACCTTTATTTCAGTCGAGTTTTGTGATTCCAATCCTACTGCTTCTTCTACACCAGGGAACGTTACATCAGTCACCAAATCCATATTGGTACCTTTCAAGGTAATCATATCTCCACCACGCAAGTTTACAGCAGGAACAGCCACTACGTTCGAAGGCGTAGCTACTACAACAGTAGCGACCACAACTTTTACATCCGAAGCAGGAAGTACCGTAACTTCTCCGTCCGAGACATTATCCGGCAATGTAAAAGTAAGTTCATCTCCTTCGGAAGAGGCAGTCATCGTAAATTCAACTTCATCCCCATTCGGCATCTGCACTTTCTTCACCAAATCAAAGTTTTCACCAGAAACTCGAATGACATCCCCCGGCTTCTTATCTACCAGGTCGAGTGGAGCCTCTACCGATGGCAAAGTAACCTCCAGTTCCCCTTCAGAATAAATCCAATTGGGGATTTCAGCTCCATCAGACAAGATGAACTTACCGGTCTGAGCAGAATCAGGAACAATAACTTTAATCTCCTGACGGCTTTGACTGACAAACTCATCAGCAGGCACTGTTACCTCGTCAGCAAATATCACTTCTTTAATCAAATTCAAATATTCACCAGTAATGGTCAATTCACTACCAGGCTTTACTTCTGCCGGTGCAAAAGCCTCCAAAGCAATCGGCTCCGTAAATGTCAACTCGGTTTTTGTTGTAATATCCCCTTTCGGAGTCTTCAAGACAACCAACCCCGGCTGGGCTGTCTGAGGTACAGTGACACGGATTTCCGTATCACTGACTACTTCGATGTCTGTTATATCGTCGCAACCGGGAATAGCGACCGCAGTCACTTTATCCATGCCACTGCCTAGGAAACGGAGTACACCGCCGCGGGATACGGGACTCGGTCCGAATACATTCAGACTGATTCCCCCTTTATATTGGTTGGTATCTTCATCATCCCCATTGTCGCAGGCCGTAAACGTCAAGCAACTGAAGAGCATCAGGCACATCATCCACAGTGCCGGAAATTTATATGTTTTATTCATATCAGTATTCTATTTAAAAGGTTATTCAATAGGTACCACACGGATGTTGTCAATCATAATCACCGGATTGCAATCCTTACCTTCCACACCACCTGCCCAGACAAAGAATGTCAATCCGGTCAGCATAGTCTTGTCAAAAGTTCTATCACACTTATTACCTTCATGCGTCTTGTTGAACTCGGACAGATTCATGGAAACGGTTGTCCATTTACCACCCGTATCATACGAACCCGTATTCTTCCAAGGCAACCACAAACCACGCGGCACATTCGTATCACTAAAATAAGCATTAGTTCCCGTCGCATAAGTCACCACATCATTACCCGTAAACATCACTTGTAGAGCGCAAGACTGCCACGGATTGGAAGAAGGAATATTCACCTCGAATTTCAGTTGCAAGCCATTGACGCCATACTCCTCGAGCAGTTCTGCAAACTCAGGACGTGCAGAAAGTTCGGGATAACCGGCAGACGGTTCCGGCCAATAGTTGAACGAGAACTCATCTTCTGCCCAAGTAGCTCCGATAGCACCGTCAAGTGCTCCGGTGAGACAGATATAAGCACCGTCAATACTGTTTTCATCGGCTTCTCTCAACACCTTGCTACCATCGCGCCAACCGTGGGCAATAGCCATACCGCCATGAGAACCGTCCCAGTCAAAGAGAATGTTACGTGTATCATAATAGCGGAACTTGGAACGTCCGGTACCATAAATGGACTTCACGTTGATATAGCCTGCAGGAGCATTGTCCGGAAGAATAAAGCTGACCGCAGTCTTGGTTATGTTCGTAATATTAGTCACTTCCACATTACCGGCCATCGTAATGGTCAGCGGCACATTCGGGTCATCAATGAAATAGTCACCAATCAGTGTCACCTCACTACCCGGCTTTGCAAACTCACAAGAAATGGAGTTCACGGTAGGAGCCGGAACCAACACCTTGAAATCATAATCTATGGTATCCTTTGCTTTGGTCACCATATAAATCTTATCAGTCACTACCGAAGGAATCTCTTTCGGAACATCTACCATAAGTGTATGGTCAGTGATGTAACTGGTATTAAGTATCGCCTTCTGGTCATTGAAATAGAGCTCGTAAACACTCCGCAGATTTTCACCGACCAGACAAATCGTATTCGCCATATAAGCCCCCGTCAGCAAAGAGTCTGCCGCTGCCGGATCAGGGACACGAACATATTTCAAGGTAGGCTTTCCCCCTGCCACTTCATATTTATCCGGTTCATCCTCACAAGCCGCCATGGAAAAGCCTGCTACAACAACAGCTGCCGCGAAGAACCAATTCGTATATCTATTATTTTTCATCTTTTCAAGCATTAAATTAATAACTGAATTCAGAACGTACATCTACGTGTACCGGGTCTTTCATCAAATTAGGATTGAACACCACGTCTTCTGTCGGGAACGGCAATGTAAAGCTGGAGACTGTCACATTCGGCGCCTTTGCATCCGGATTGTAACGGGTCTCGTCCGGATTCACCGTCCAACTGCCGTTTTCATAATAAGCCTTATAAGTAGTACCCAGACTATAATAAACATCACGGCGCTGTGCCTTCAGCTCATTGATAGCACGCTGGGAATCATAATATGCCAAACGTACATAATCATACCAACGGTCGCCTTCGCAAGCCAGTTCCAGCCGGCGTTCCTTCCAGACGTCCTCCCAAGTAATGGAGGTTTTCGGAGTAACTCCCGGAATGGCACGGCCACGTACTGCATTGAAAGCATCCAGTGCACTCTGGTCTGTAGTAGAGGTAGCCAGTCCCATTTTCGCCTCGGCATATACCAGATAGATATCGGACAGGCGCAGGATATGGGTTGCCAGGCCGCTGTACATATTACCAGCCGATACGCCCAAGCCCAATACATGGTCATTATTGTTACCATAGAGATGCTTCACGTGATTGGCACCGGTAGGAGACTGGTAATCGCCATTAGGTCCTCCCTTACCATATTCGGCATCATAAATAAACCGCAGATAATCAAATCCGCCCTTGTCCTGCCAGAAATAATCGTATACATCACCTGCCATCATCATAGTAGCCTTACGACGGGTATCCGTATCCGAACGCGTCTCAGGACTTTCCAAAGCGGAAATTCCAAATGCATCCTGCAAATCAACCGACGGACCTGCATAGCCACCCCAGCAATCACCAAATTCATCGAATCCCACCATTGCCAAGTCCGACTGCAACGTATTCTGCTGTGTCCAGGGGTCACGTTCTGCCGACCAGTGCCAGGAGAAGAGACACTCTTCATTTCATTCTTGTTGTTTGCCAAACGGAAAACATCGGAATAGTTAGCCAGCAAGTTACGGCCGGAATTATTAATTACATCCTTGGAATATTCTGCCGCTTTCGCCAAATCATCCGCATTGCGGGTACCGGAAAGGCCACTCTTAGTCAGATACACCTTAGCCAAAAGACCTTCGGCACAATAGCGGTCAATACGTCCCGTTTCACCTCTGGCCGGAAGCAACTCCATAGCTTTCTCCAGAGTCATAATGATATATTCGTACACATCTGCTGCCTCCACTTTGAATTTGGAGTTATAATTACCGGAATTCAATTCGTCCGTATTATCATGGATAATGGGTACTGCGCCAAAACTACGTACCAAATAGAAGTAAGCCATGGCTTTCCATGCCAGACACTCGCCCATACACTGATTTTTCACTGCTTCTGACGCATTTGCCGTCTTCAAACGAGTATATACAGTATTGGCATGGCCAATCACTGCCCATAGAGAATAGGACATGTTCACAAGGTTTTCATCCGTACCATTCACCGTAAAATTCAAGTAAGGGCTGTTTCCCTCGTATACGTTTCCAGACAAGATTTCACCGACTTTAATAAAACCGCGCTGAAAGTCATACCAAGGTGAGTTATAAAGATAATTAACCCCCTGCACACATTGTTCGTCATTCTGATAGAAGTTCGATTCGTTATAATTGTCTTCGGTAGGACGGTTCAGGAAATCCTCGCATGAAACTGTTCCCATACCGAGTACAGCTGCAAACGCCCAATATTTAATATATCTGATTTTCATGTTTTCTTCAATTTAAAGTGTTAGAATGAAACATTCAAGCCGAATGAATAAACTGTAGGAGACGGATAACGTCCGTTGTCCAAACCATAGACATTGACGCTTGAAGTGCTGGCACCAATTTCAGGGTCATAGCCGTCATAACCGGTAATGGTCAGCAGGTTCTGGATATTGGCATAGATACGCAAGTTGCTCAGTCCCAGTTTATCAATCGTCTTTTTCGGGAAAGTATATCCCAAAGAGATGTTCTTCAGACGGATATAAGAACCATCTTCAATATAACGGTCACTGATACGGTCGTTGTCATTCGGGTCATTGATAGTGGCGCGTGGAATGGAAGCTCCCGGGTTTGCCACCATGACGTTAGACACATCATTATACCACATCGTTCCATCTTCGTAGACCTTGTTCGGATTGATAGGAACAAGCTGTGCACGTCCGTTTACAGCATTCAGCTGGTTAGTCCAGGGAGAGTTCATATGTGTCAGCTTCATGGAAAGGTAGTTGTACACCTTGTTGCCATAGGAACCGTTGATGAAAACAGACAAGTCGAAGTTCTTGTAACGGAAAGTATTAGTCCAGCCAAAAGTAAACTTAGGCATCGGAGAACCGATATTGGTCTTGTCATAGTCGTCGATAACGCCATCGGGCACACCGTCAGGACCACTGATATCCTTATATTTCACATCACCCACCCATACGGTATTGGTACGGTCGAATACACCGTTTGCCGGATACTTGGCAGGTTTCGGAGAAGTCTGAAGATCCTCCAGGTCCTTGTAAACACCATCACAAACAAATCCATAGAAGTTATAAAGTGATTCGCCTACACTGGATACACTGACTACATCGGTCCACTGTCCGTAACCCACAATCTGCGCATTGGCTGTACCAGCCAATCCTTTCAGTTTGTTCTTGTTGAAAGAAATCTGGAAGTCAGAATCCCATTCAAACTTACCCGTAATAGGATGTGTGTTCAGAGAGATTTCAAAACCGGTATTCTCTATGTCACCATAGTTACCTTTCGGAGCAGCCAATGCAGAAGAGGCATTACCGGAAGTACCCATATAAGAAGGCAACTGCAACGGCATCAACATATCACTGGAAGTTTTCTTGTACCACTCTACCGTCAGGTTGATACGGTCGTGCAGGAATCCCAAATCCACACCGACGTTCCATTGCTCCTGGGACTCCCATTTGATGGAAGTATTCGGTATATTGGAGGGGCGATACCCCATACCCAGACCGGAAGGCATACGACTCATGGATGTACCCCAAGCATAACCACCGATGTTGGCATTACCAGTTTGTCCCCATCCCAGACGCAACTTACCGTTACTGATGACCTTCTTCAACGGTTCAAAGAACGTTTCGTTGGAAAAGCGCCAGGAAGTAGCCAATGAATGGAAGCCTGCCCAACGGTTCTCGGGACCGAAGTTTGAAGAGCCGTCATAACGATAGGTATAAGTACCCAGATAACGGTCGGCATAGTTATAAGTCAGACGTGTAAAGAAAGATGCCATAGACGAGCTTCCAAAACCTGCATTGATAGTCGGGGTTCCCGTACCCAAGGCAGGATTGTGCACTTCATCCGAAGGCAGACCGCTATTGAACACACTCGTGAAGTCATAGCTGGACTCCCAGCACTCCTGACCCACCATGGCTGTATAATGATGCTTGTCGCCTATGTTTCCGGAATAGGTCACATAGTTCTTCAATTGCCAGAATGTACTGCTGTTTTTCTGGATATTGCTTTCATTACTGGAACGTACCCATCCACCCAAATCAACCATCGGCTTGTAGCGCTCACCTTTGCTGGAACTGATGTCATAACCCAATTCGGCATGCCATACCAGATTTTTAATCGGAGTAACCTCAAAGAAAATATTACCCGTCAGTTTCTGACGGTCCAGCAGAATGTCATCCATCATGGCAAGGGCAATCGGGTTAGGATTCGTGTAGCCTTCGCGAACAACGGTGGCATAGCTGCCATCCAGATTATAGATAGGTATATCAGGAAGAGTGGTCAACGAGTAGTTAATCAAACCTTCATCACTGTCTGCCAGTTTCAGGTCATCACCCGTTGCTGTATAGGTGGCGGTCAAACCGAGTTTCAACCACTTCTTCAGTTGGGCATCCAAGTTGGCACGGAAGCTGTAACGGTTAAAGTTTGAACCGATGATGGTACCGTCCTGATCCATATAGGAAGCTGATACGTAGTATTGTATCTTCTCTGTACCACCTTGTGCCGAAATCTGGTGCTGATGCTGCAAAGCAGTCTGGAAGATGGCGTCCTGCCAGTTTGTACCTACTCCCAGCAGAGAAGGATCGGCATAATAATTACTAGGGTCAGAGATTTCACCCATGTTTGCCAAATCATTATAATAAGTGGCATACTCACGCAGATTCATCATATCCAGACGCTTTGTCTGGCGTTGAACGGCAAACATACCGTCATAAGTAAACTTAGCCTCACCCGCCTTACCACGTTTGGTCGTAATCAAAACCACACCATTGGAACCTTGCGCACCGTAAATGGCGGTTGCCGAAGCATCTTTCAGAATTTCCATACTGACGATATCAGCAGGGTTGATGGTGGAAAGCGGAGAAATGGTGGAAACCGAGCCATTACCCAGTGCATCGCCCAAACCATAAGATGAACCGCTTTGTCCCTGACTCTGTACAATCACACCGTCAATTACATACAACGGCTCGGCATTAGCATTGATAGTGGCCTGACCACGTACGCGGATAGAGGAGGAAGAACCCGGAGCACCGGAAGTGCTGACTGCCGTCACACCGGCAGCACGCCCTTGAAGGGACTGGTCGAGATTGGTGATAATAGAACCCTTAATCTTGTCTTCACTCATGGAAACGGAAGCACCGGAAAGGTCGCTTTTCTTCATCGTACCGTACCCCACAACCACCACTTCGTCCAACATCTCGGAGTCTTCCTTCAGCGTGATGTTCACTGTTGTCTGGTTCGTTATCTTTATTTCCTGGCTGACATAGCCTATAAAGGAGACTACAATGGTAGCTCCTGGTTTCACATTCAAGGCAAAGTTACCGTCAATGTCGGTAATTACACCATTCGTTGTACCTTTTTCCAATACATTGGCACCGATAATAGGGCCCATAGCATCACTGACGACACCCGTAATTTTCTTTGTTTGCTGCACTGCCTCAACGGTATCCGTCGATGATACTGCGAAAAGCTGAGGAGCATAACCCAGACTGAACACCGAGCATATCCCCGCAAGCAGCGCTGTCTTTCTAAAATTCAAATTCATACTGTATTTCTTAGATTTAAAACAAACACAAAACCTCCCAAAAGAAGATTTTTTTAGTTAACAAAAATGAGACTGAGTCAAAAAGCCCTGATATACTATCACAGCCTTGACATTTAGGTTTACTTCCAAACAGTCCATGTCTTCATAGTTCCGTTTTTCCTTTTTTCCCATAGGCACAATTCTTTTTTTCTTAAATTATTAATGGTTAAATCATATTGCTTTTTCCCGAAAGGGTCATTTCTTCAGTTCGTCCCGTACCATTCTTCCCCATTCCTTCATATCTGCATCTTTCCAGTTTCCCTCGGAAGAAGCCGACGGATAGAACATGGAGCAAGTCTCATCCTTGTCAGACAAAGACCAGGCCACCCAGCTGATGGAATGCCGCTGCATCCAGTCCAGCCAATTCCCCCACTCTTCTTTACTGATGGGGCCGTCCCCACTTGCCTCCATACCGGCGCATTCGGAAACGAAAATCGGCAAGCCCTTGCCCAGAGCATAGTCGGCGCGGTCGCGCAGCCACTGTCCGTGGGTGTTGGCATAAAAGTGGAGTGTATACATTATATTGCTATATCCGGTAATAGGATCGTCCGCTGCCAAATGGATGTCCTGGTCCCAATGCGGACAACCAACGAGGATAACGGCATCCGGTTCTATGGCACGAATCGTCTTGATAACCTCCACAGAGTATGCCTTCACCTGCTCCCAACTGTCTTCCACCGGTTCGTTGAAAACCTCATAGATGACATTAGGAACCCCTTTGTAACGGGTAGCCATTTGGGTGAAGAACTCCTTTGCTTCTTCCTGCCGCAGATTGTGGCTATGCCAGTCGATGATGACGTAAACGCCGTTCTCGATAGCAGCATCCACCACTTTCGTAACACACTCAATACCGAATTCGGGCTTGTTCACATAGCAGGCGCTATCCAAATCCACTCCCATAGAGGCCCGAAGCACTTGTGCGCCCCAGTCATTGACCAGATAAGCAACCGAAGAGGCATTGTAGAAACGGGGCCAGAACTGATGCCAGCCATAGCTGACACCGTGCAATACCACCGTGTCTCCTTCGGTATTCATCAACTGCGTACCATTGACCACCAATGCCGGTAGCGTTTCCTTTACATTTTCATTCTTCGACGGGTTTGTTCCACAACCAATGGTCATACCTAGGCAACAAACCGCCAACATAACTTTCCATATGCTTTTCATATCATACTTAGTATTTAGAGTAATAATCTTTCTTATATAACGGTACAAACGCTTTGTACACGCTTACATTCTAATTTTCAGGCAGGGATTACACGGAAAAGCACGGATAGGTTCAATTTTGCAGCTTCCGGTTTTCCGCTTTAATTATTTCAATAGTGCTGTCTGTGGCAAAGACAGAGTTCAGTCCTTGTTGTTCTTGAGCCGGGTCACCGGTATAGTCATCTCCCTTTTCCCAGAATACATGGTCGGGATTTTGTCCGGCAAAACCACCCCATGCCCAGAAGTTGCATCCGGCAAAGAGTCCGCCGCTCTCACGGTCCTGGCGGATGAGGTCGAATACATAACGGTAATATTCATCGCGGGCAGTGGTCGGTGCCTCTTTGGAAAAGCTGAAACCGTCACGGGGAAAACCGAACTCCTCCAAAACAATCGGCTTGCTGTACTTCCGAGCAATGACCATGTGGTCATCTATATACTTCTTAGTATTTTCCTTGGCACGCGGAAGAAGTTCCTTCAGGCTGTCCGCCTTCACCCAACTCCAGTTGTAAGGCCAGATGTGGATATTCAGATAATTGATGTTGGGGTCGGCATGAATCTTCTCGAAAAGATTCATATCCATTTCGCATCCCCACGAGCCCTCACTGCCGGAAGACACCATGTGGTTCGGGTCAAGTGACTTGATTTGTGCAGCCACATCGGCCATCCAGCGGGCAAACGGTTCCTTGTTCTCGTCAGAGAAAGCGCGAGGCTCGTTACCAATCTGCCAAGACATAATAGTGGGGTCATCCACATATTTTATCTGATTATACCTATTGGTGCGTGAAACAATATAATTGACATGATTGGCAAACAAGGCCTTCGCGCTGTCCGATTGGGGGAACTGCTTGACATACTCCATATAGGCGGGCCATCCGTCTACGGCAGGTACCACGGCATCACCGTGTCCGGACCATTGCAGGTAAACGGAATAGCCACCGCTCCATTCCCAGGAATTGTTCAAATAGAGGACAGCTGTCATATCACGTTCACGCAGTTCATTCATAAAATAATCCAATCCGGCTAAAATAGTATCATTATAGACGCCCGGTGCCACTTGTAAAGAGGGCTCTACCCGCGTCTTTATGCCATTTTCACCGTCAGCACCCACCAATACGCGCAGGTTGTTGATGCCAATACTTTTCAGAAAGTCCAGCTCCTTATGCAACCGTTCACGATTGCCGCCTTCACCTTCGGAACCAAGAATGGCACCGTACCAGAAATTGGTACCTACAAAATAATAGGGTTTTCCGTCGCGAACGAACTGTCCATCGGCATTGACCTTAATAAACGAATGCTCCGCAGGCTTAGGGGCACATGCCCCCAAAAGGAATAAAAGTACTGTCAGCAAAAGGAATTGTTTCTTCATATTATCAGTTTTTAAGCGATACACAAAGATACGCGGCTCATATCATAAAAAATGATACTATATTATCAGATTAATGTGCCAATGTGATTAATCACATTGGCACAT
>OMFB01000146.1_pt1 | contig 13077 bp, 10 predicted proteins | sample 1645571 | NCBI WGS metagenome assembly OMFB01 (sample SAMEA103958166, study PRJEB25191) | human gut metagenome | biome: human-associated habitat [ENVO:00009003]; feature: intestine environment [ENVO:2100002]; material: feces | place: Germany | collected 2013/2015 | reverse complement strand
ACTTTCATGCTTGCGTGAAAAAGTTTTGTTGAGGTGCAGCCTATCTTCGCTTTTGTGGCAAAGATACATAAATGCAGATTGTTATTGTCACGTTATCGGCAGAATGTTGTACCTTTGCCTTTCCAAAAAAAGATTAAAGTGCTTTAATGGTAATATGCAAGCTTAAATTATTATAGATATGACAATAGGGATAATCAGTGCAATGGACAGCGAACACCGCCGGTTGGTGGAGCGCTTGCAGGATAAGAATACGTCGGGCGATGGTAGTTTCCGCTATGTGGAAGGTACATTGGGCGGTAACCATGTAATCTTGACGCAATGCGGCATCGGTAAGGTGAGTGCAGCGGTAGGAGCTTCGGAACTGATACGGCGCTTTTCTCCGGACTGCATCGTCAGCACCGGTGTGGCGGGCGGCATTGATGCTTGCCTGAAGGTGACGGATGTAGTGGCAAGCCAACGTCTGGTGTATCACGACGTCTGGTGCGGCGACGGTAACGAGTACGGACAAGTGCAAGGTTTTCCCGCCTCTTACGAGGGATGTTCCTCTCTGTTGAAACATGCCTTGTCGCTGAACGAAGCCGGAATGGAAAGCCGCATCCACAGCGGACTTGTCTGTACCGGCGACCAGTTCATCACCAACCGTACGGAGCTGGATACCATCAAGCAACGTTTCCCCGACGGTCTTGCCGTTGATATGGAGTCTGCCGCCATTGCGCAGACTTGCTATCTGTACAATGTTCCTTTTCTCAGCTTCCGCATCATCAGCGACACACCCGGAGTAGAGGACCATGCTTCGCAGTATGCCGATTTCTGGGGAACCATGGCAGAGCGTTCGTTCCTCACGATATGGACCTTCCTCTCCACCCTTCCCAGCAATTTATAACTCATAACTTATAACTCATAACTCATGAAGAAGATTCCCAGTTTTACAATTGACCACATCCGCTTGTTGCGCGGTATTTACGTATCCCGCCAGGATGAAGTGAACGGAGAAACAGTCACTACTTTCGACATCCGTATGAAAGAGCCCAACCGTGAGCCTGCCTTGGGACAAGGTGCTCTGCATACTATCGAACATCTTGCCGCCACCTACCTGCGTAATGACCCGCAGTGGCAGGACAAGATTATCTATTGGGGCCCCATGGGCTGCCTCACCGGTAATTATCTGCTGATGAAAGGTGACTTGAAGCCGCAGGACATACTGGCGCTGATGCAGGACACCTTCCGCTTTGTTGCCGAATATGAAGGTGAAGTCCCCGGTGCCGCTCCGCAAGATTGCGGCAACTACCTGCTCCACGACCTTCCGATGGCTAAATGGGAGTCTGCCAAATACCTGCATGAGGTATTGGAACAGATGAAAGAGGAGAATATGAAATATCCGGAAAAAGAAGAAAAATAAGGGGTTAGGGATTAAGGATTAGGGATGGGTTTATACCTATATTAAAGTCTATGCGACCCCAATAATCCCTAACCCTTAATCCCTTATCCTTTATTATCACACAATCTCAATCCCCTGCTCCTTGCAAAGCTGTAATCCCAGGTCTTTCAGCTTGAATTTCTGTATCTTGCCACTTCCCGTCATGGGGAATTCTTTGATGAAGAAGATATACTTGGGTATCTTGTAGCGGGATATTTTGCCGATGCAGAAGTCTCGTACATCCGATTCGTGCATATCCACTCCTTCGTGCAGGATGATGAAAGCGCCTACGGCTTCACCGTACTTCTTAGAGGGAATACCGGCTACCTGCACGTCTTTTACGCCTTCCAGTTGATAGAGGAACTCTTCTATCTCGCGGGGATAGATATTCTCACCACCGCGGATAATCATGTCCTTGATGCGTCCTGTGATGCGGTAATTGCCGTCCTTGTCCTTCACTCCAAGGTCTCCCGAGTGCAGGAAACCGTTCTCGTCAATGACTTCGGCCGTGGCTTCCGGATTTTTGTAGTAACCCTTCATGGTGTTGTATCCGCGGTTGCACATTTCGCCTTGTACGCCTACGGGACACTCTTCTCCGGTTTCGGGGTCGATAACCTTTACTTCCGTATGTTCAAAGTCGTGTCCTACGGTATTGCAACGTACGTCGAACGGGTCGTCTATCCGGGTGGCGGTCATTCCGGGAGCAGCTTCGGTCAGCCCGTAAACGCTGGTTACCTTCATGTACATTTTCTCTTCCACCTGCTTCATCAGCTCTACCGGGCAGAGGGAACCTGCCATGATACCCGTACGGAGGCTGGACATGTCGAACATGTCGAACATCGGATGGTTCAGTTCGGCAATGAACATGGTGGGTACGCCGTAAAGTGCCGTGCAGCGCTCCTTGTGGATAGAGGCGAGCACTACCAGTGGGTTGAAGCGTTCCACCATTACTTCTGTACAGCCGTGTGTCAGGCAGTTCATGGTGGCAAGTACCACGCCAAAGCAGTGGAACAATGGTACGCAGACGCAGAGCTTGTCATCGGCGGTAAACTTCATGTGCTCACCGGTAAGGAAACCGTTGTTGGCAATGTTGTAGTGGGTAAGCATGACGCCTTTCGGGAATCCCGTAGTGCCGGAGGTGTATTGCATGTTCACTACATCGTGGCAAGTGACCTGACTTTTGAGCTCATTCAGGCGACTGTCTTCTATATTGTCGCCCAAGAGAAGTATTTCGGCCGTGTTGTACATGCCCCGGTGCTTCTCCTGCCCCACGTAGATGACGTTTTTCATATAAGGGAAACGTTCGCTTTTCAAGTGTCCGCGTTGGCAAGTCTTCAGTTCCGGAAGCATGGTATAGGTCATCTGCACAAAGTCACTGTCCTTTTCGCCATTGACGATGCAGAGGGTATGCATGTCGGAGTTCTGGCAGAGATATTCCAGCTCGGACTGTTTGTAGTTGGTGTTTACCGTTACGTAGACGGCACCTATCTTGGCGCAAGCGTATAATAGAGTCAGCCAGTCGGGTACGTTAGCTGCCCAGATACCTACGTGTGTTCCCCGTTCCACGCCGATGGCGATAAGTCCTTTGGCCATGTCGTCCACCCGGCGGTTGAACTGGCTCCAGGTGAAGCGCAGGTTGCGGTCAGAGTAAACGATATATTCTTTGTCTGGTGTTGTTTCGGCCCAATGTTCCAACCATTGGCCGAGGGTGCGTTCGTATAACATGATGTGGAAGTTGAAAGTGGAAAGGTGAAAATAGAAAGTATTTATCATTTTCCATTTTCACCTTTCCATTAATTTAAATAGGTGTATAAACTACTGCAAGTATCTTGGCTGCCTGCCCTTCATAGGCGTGTACGTGGTGCGGAACGATGGAATCGTAATAGATGCTGTCACCTTCTTCGAGCAGGTAGGTATTTTTGCCGTAACTGATTTCCATGGTCCCTTCCATCACCATGATGAATTCTTCGCCTTCGTGTGAGGAGAGTACAAAGTCACTGTCGTCCGTAGCGGCCACATCAATGATAAACGGCTCCATATGGCGGTCGGCTTTGGATTTGGAGAGTGAATGATACTCCATATGCTTGCGGCTGTGGATGGCATTGTTGGAGAAACTGATACTGTTCTGCGACTCGTCCTTACGGCAGACCACGGGACCGTTCTCATCCTGGTCGTCAAGAAAAGTTCCCAAACGTACACCCAGCACACGAGCTATCTTGATGAGGGGAGCCAGTGACGGGAGGTCGATGTTGTTTTCTATACGTTCAATCTGTTCGATAGCAAGTCCCGAACGCTGTGCCAGTTCTTCCATACTGATGGATTGGCTTTCACGGAGTGATTTTATTTTTTCTCCTACGATTTTGCTGGTATCCATAATGATAGTATTTTCTGTCTAAAGGTTATAATTTATAGCTGTTAAACCGCAAAAATAAGAGAAACTTTTACTTGATGCAACATTCTGAGGGAAAATATTGCTGAAATATCTCCGGTGGTCGGCTTATTTGTATAATATTCTTCTGTTCTGTTTCTCTTTCTTCCCCAAAGTTCTGTTTATAGCCGCTTCAAGTCTTGTTCCGATACGTGCTTTCCTTTGTACGCTTTGCCTGCTGCATTGAAACGATAGCTTAGGTTCAGGGAGAAGCTGCGCGAGTCCGGGTTTGCCTTTTTCGTATAGGTCAGCCGGGGACCGAACAGCATGAAGGAGCCATACCGGGAATTCCACAGGTCATTGGCTTGCAGTCCGAGCGTCAGCCTTTTGTTGAAGAATGTTTTGCGGATGCCGGCGTTTATGCCCCAATAGGAACGTTGCAGCATGGCGCCGAAGTTGCCTTCGCTCTGGTAGTCGGCATCAAGGGAGAGAATCCACTCGTCCGGAAGCTGGAGACTGTTTTGCAGAAAGAGGTAAATGCTGCCGCGGTTCATATTCTTGCTACTGCCTTGATTGGTGACTTTGAAGAACGGTTGGGCGAAGTAGATGCCGAGCTCCGGTTTCCAGATGCCGACGGTGGGTGACAGATGGGCAGAGGCGGTGAGATACTGCATCCGTTTGAAATTTCCGGTAGTGAAGATGACAACATCCGGATTGTCCTCGTATTCTTTGGTCATGAAGGCAATGGCATTGCGGCGGTATTGGTAGTTAAGTCCGAATTGTACCCACTTGTAAAGGGCCGTGAACTGCAGGTCGTGGTTGGTTTCGGGGGTGAGCAGTGGGTTTCCGCCTTCGTAGATGAAACGGTTGTTATAACTCAGTGTGCTACGTAGCTGGAAGAAGCTGGGGCGGTTGCTTTTGGCTGTATAGCTGAGATTGGCTTGGGCTTTGCCGAGAGGAAAGTCTACCGATAGGTTGGGGCACCAGTCATTGTAAGTACGACTTTGACCGGACACGTACTTTTCCTGCTCCCAATAGTCGGAGACGGCATGCTCGAAGCGCAGTCCTGCAAGAAGGCTGATTTTTCCTAATGTCAGTGAGTATTCGGCAAAGACGGCAGACTTGCTTTCGTCGATTTGACTGTCTGTATCGGGAAGTATGTGCTGCCGGTTCAGGAAATTGTCATTTCGCCGGATGAAGGTGTAATCGGCACCGGTCTTCAGTTCACCTTTCCAAAGGGGATGGGTCAGAATCAACTTGGCGGCATAAAGGCGGTTGTCGGCGTGGTTGAAAGAGCTGATGTCGCGATTGCCTTCGGTCTGGCTTTCTTCTTGAGCCTCCTGGTGATCATAGCTTTTGCCGTACACCAGGTCGGTGGTGAAGTTTATGTGGAGTTGCTTTATGCTGCCCTGATAGTAGGCATTCAGCTGGTGCCGGCTAGTTTGCTGCAGGTTTTGGGAGGAATGTATGGTGTGATCGGCCAGTTCTTCATTTGCCCGGACGGTATATGCCGAATGGTCACTGCTGTGATAATCGGGGGTACGATGAAACTCATAGGAGGCACCGAGGCTGTGTTGGGGGGTGAAGTCGTAACTGGCGCTTGCTTTTCCTCCGGCAAGCAGTCCCTTATTATACAAGTGAACCCGGTTATTTACATCCCATTGTATTTCGGACGGTATCTGGTAGCGAACCTCCTGGTGGCGTTTTCTGTTTTCATAATTGGTGTACAGCATGCCCAGCAGGGACAGTCCTTTCTTCTGATAATTCAGATTGACTTGTCCGTAATGGCTGCTGCGTCTCCGTTGGGTGATTCCTGCACGGAAATTACCGCCAAAACTGTCTCTTTTGTTACGTACGGTGCGTATGCGTACAACGGCTTTAACGGTAGCATCGTACTCTGCACCCGGGTTGGTGATAAGCTCCACTTTTTCAATATCGGCGGCAGAGAGGCGTTGCAGCTCGGAGTTGTCTTGCAGAAGGCGGTTGTCTATATAGATGACCGGTGTCCCTTTGCCAAAAACGGTATACCCCTCATCAGAGGAGCGCAGTCCGGGGATATGTTTCAATACGTCGTTGGCATCATTCAAGGATGCTAGCAGGGTTTGCCGTACGCTTGTCTCCAACTTTCCGCCCTTTAGTCGGAAAACGGGGCGGGCGGCGGTGATGACGGTTTCCGCAAGTAGCACGGCATCGGTTTGCAATATCCAGTTGTGGGTACTCCCGGTGGGGCAAGGCTGGCAAAGGGTTTTGTAACCGATGGAAGAAACTTGTAGTAGATAGTTTCCGGGAGCGGGAGGGAGAAGTTCAAAACTACCGTCGCTTCGGCTGCACGTTCCTTGTATGAAGGTGGAATCTTCGGAAAGGAGGGCGATGTTGGCAAACTCTATCGGTTGCTTTTCCTCTGTGAGAATTTTACCTCGGATGGAGGGTGTTGCCGGGCTGGTTTGTGCTTTTGTTGTCGTGACGCTCATTAGGAGCAGGGCAAGAATACATATTATCTGTTTCATGTTCCGGTTGTTGTTTGATTTCGGGACACGAAGGTATCCGCTTTCTGCCGGGATGGAAGAAACAAAAAGCGGATAGTTGTCTGACATTTGCCTGACAATAGACTGACAATGCCTTCTTTTGTCCTTTTAAAGGGGGAAGATGATTACTTTTCTGTATCCATCTCTCCGGTGAACGAGATGGACTGTTTGTTCATGGGTTGCACATGGATACTGGTAGAACCATCGGGAAAGATGGTGAGGCGGTACTCATAATTGTCTTCATCACTACGGGTCTTGAAGTCTATTTGGATTTTGCCTTTTTTGAGTGCTCTGGTTGTGTATCCGGTGATGGATGCATTGAAATTCAGGCTCTTGCCTCCTCCATACGGAGCATTGTAGGCCACTCCAAAGTAAGGCAGGTAAGAGAAAACGGAGTCGTTTCTAATTTCCAGTGTATAGTTGGTGGTCAGGTTACGGCTACCGCCTCTCATCGGTTGCATCCGATCTACGTTGATTTTGTATTGTTTAGCAGCAATAGCTTCTTTTACAGCACGTTCAGTGCGCGCTTTCTTTTCGTTACGGTTTTGGGCGGTTGTCGGCATTGCGACAGTTAGGCAGATTAGCCCTAATAGGATAAGTTTGTTAGTCTTCATGATTCTATAATGTTTAGGTTTTTATTTCCAGTCCGTAGGCGCGGCCACGATCTGTTGTTATTCTGAGGTTGCTGTTGTCCTCGACAATGGGCTTCAGACGCCGTATCAATGTGTAAAGCGTTTCGTCTGCATTGTCTTTTCCCGGCCATAGCGATTGGCAGATGTCGGATTTGAAAAGTAGGTGTGAGGAAGAAAGGTAGAACATCTCCATCAGTGTGTACTGCATGGGGGTGAGTTTTAGCTTTTCCTGCTGTTCGTTATAGAAGCAGGCTTCCTGGAGGGAAAGCGAAAGGTTGCCGAAGGTAATGAAGTTTTCTTGTTGCTGCCCGTTACTGGCATTAGTCTTTGTGTGCCGGTGGAAATAGAAAAAGGTGAATCCTCCCCACAGCAGGGCGGCCAATAGCAATGTTGCCGGAATTGTCTGCTTGGATAAGCTGAACAGCATGGCAGCTGAGCAGCGGGCATATCCCCGGAAAGAAAGTGTCAGCCCAGATGCATCGGCTGTGGTGGAGAGCCATACTAATGTGTCGCTGGCAAGACATCCGGCAGGAATCTCATTGAATACGGTGGCGGGAGCATTCTTTTTCAGTATATGTAGCGAAAGGGTAGAAACATCTTTCAATCCGGTGATGGACAATGCTTCGGTAAAGGCTCTGTGGAAACCGCTTACGGAAACGGGAGTGCCCATCACTTCTTGCAACTTGGCATAGGTTTGGATGGTATCTGCATTCAACCATAATCCCTTGTGCTGCAATACTGTGCGTTGCAGCGCTTGATTCAGGTCAGAGACCACACGTTGTTCTGCCTGCGAATAGCTGCGATAACCGAAGCCGAATGATAGCAGTATCAATAGAAAAGTGATTGCTATCGAAAGATTTGCTGCTGATACTTTTCTTTTCATGGATACAAAATTAGGTATAAATCGGATTATAAACAAAAAAGGAAGTTTCCTTTTGGAAAACTTCCTTTTTTAATGGTTTTGCCGCAAGTAGATTACTTACGCAAGCCGAGTTCTTTGACGATAGCACGATATCTGGTGATGTCGCGGTCCTTCAGATAAGTCAGCAACGCACGGCGTTTACCTACCAACATAGTCAAAGCTCTTTCTGTACTATAATCCTTTCTGTTGAGCTTAAGGTGCTCAGTCAGACGAGCAATACGGTAGGAAAACAAAGCTATCTGAGCCTCAGCTGAGCCAGTATCAGTGTTAGACTTTCCGTATTTGCCGAAGATTTCTTGCTTTTTAGCAGCGTCTAAATACATAATGTTTAATTAAAAGTTATTATAAATATTCCCTTTCGGGGCTGCAAAGATAGGGATAAACTTTTATATCACAATGATATTCAGCAAAAAAATCATATCTATACTGCATATCTAATCCAAAATCACTAACTTTGTCGCTTGAAAATAATAGGTATTATATGCAAAAGATTAGAAACATTGCAATTATTGCCCATGTGGACCATGGGAAAACGACGCTCGTTGACAAGATGCTTTTGGCCGGAAACCTTTTCCGCAGCAACCAGAGCACAGGTGAATTAATGTTGGATAACAATGACCTGGAGCGTGAACGAGGTATAACGATTCTCTCAAAGAACGTTTCTATCAACTACAAAGACACCAAGATTAACATTATTGATACTCCGGGACACAGTGACTTCGGAGGTGAAGTGGAACGTGTATTGAATATGGCGGATGGATGCATTCTGCTTGTGGATGCTTTCGAAGGTCCTATGCCGCAGACACGGTTTGTATTGCAGAAAGCTCTGCAGATTGGTCTGAAACCTATCGTTGTTGTGAATAAGGTGGATAAGCCAAATTGCCGTCCCGAAGAAGTGTACGAGATGGTGTTCGACTTGATGTTCAGCCTGAATGCAACCGAGGACCAGCTGGATTTCCCCGTTATCTACGGTTCTGCCAAGAATAATTGGATGAGTACCGACTGGCAGCAGCCGACTGATAACATTTATCCGCTTCTGGACTGTATCTTGGAGAATATTCCTGCCCCCGAACAGTTGGAGGGTACACCGCAAATGCTGGTTACTTCGCTGGATTATTCTTCGTATACCGGGCGTATTGCTGTGGGCCGCGTACACCGTGGCATATTGAAAGAAGGCATGAATGTGTCTTTGGCAAAGCGTGACGGGAGTATTGTGAAATCAAAAATCAAGGAATTGCATACATTCGAAGGTATGGGCCGTGTAAAGGTGCAGGAAGTGTCTTCCGGTGACATCTGTGCGTTGGTAGGTATCGAAGGATTCGAAATCGGAGATACGGTCTGCGATTACGAAAATCCGGAAGCGTTGCCGCCTATTGCCATTGATGAACCTACGATGAGTATGCTCTTCACCATTAATGACTCTCCGTTCTTCGGTAAGGAAGGTAAGTTTGTTACTTCCCGCCACATCCACGACCGTTTGATGAAGGAGTTGGATAAGAATCTTGCACTTCGCGTGCGCAAGAGCGAGGAAGACGGCAAGTGGATTGTTTCCGGCCGTGGCGTGCTTCATCTTTCCGTACTGATTGAGACCATGCGTCGTGAAGGGTATGAGTTGCAGGTAGGGCAACCGCAGGTAATCTTCAAGGAGATTGACGGCGTGAAATGCGAACCTATTGAAGAGCTTACCATCAATGTTCCCGAAGAATATGCCAGCAAGATGATTGATATGGTGACCCGTCGTAAAGGTGAAATGGTGAAGATGGAAAGTGCCGGCGAACGTGTAAATCTTGAGTTCGACATGCCGTCGCGCGGTATCATCGGTCTGCGTACCAATGTGTTGACCGCTTCTGCCGGCGAGGCTATCATGGCACACCGTTTTAAGGAATATCAACCGTATAAGGGTGAGATTGAACGGCGTACCAACGGTTCTATGATTGCCATGGAGTCCGGTACGGCTTTTGCCTATGCCATTGACAAGTTGCAGGACCGCGGCAAATTCTTCATTTTCCCGCAGGAAGAGGTTTATGCAGGCCAAGTAGTGGGCGAGCATTCCCATGACAACGACTTGGTGATTAATGTAACGAAGTCCAAGAAGCTTACCAATATGCGTGCCAGTGGTTCGGATGACAAGGCACGTCTGATTCCTCCCGTACAGTTCTCTCTTGAGGAGGCACTGGAGTACATCAAGGAGGATGAATATGTGGAAGTTACTCCTAAATCAATGCGTATGCGTAAGGTTATCCTCGATGAGCTTGAGCGTAAACGCGCAAACAAGAACTGATAAACAGAAGAGTTTTAGTTGTTATATATGAAAGGAGTGCCCTGCCGAAAGGTGAGGCACTCCTTTTTATTGTCGTCATTCAAACGAAAGTCAATCGATGAATTTTACCTTTGCCGCATTACGGGGTTTGGCAGCGGGCGTTTCGTCCGGATAGCCGAAAGCGATACAGTAAAGTAGCTGATAGCCTTCCGGAATATCCAGTTTCTTCAGGTATTCGGCAGCAGCCGGAGTAGAGGTCATGAAGCGCGTGGGACCGCCCAAGCAGCAAGAACCGATTCCCATGGACCAGGCTGATAGAATCATATTCTCACCCAACAGTCCACAGTCAATCTGTGAAAGGTCATAAGACGGGTCATTGGCAATAAATACTACTGTAGAAGCGTTGCGGAACATGTTCTTGAATTTCGGGTCTTCGGCGGCTTTGGGATTTTCCTTCTTGTAGATTTCCGTAATTCCGTTGATGAAATCCGGGTTATCCACTACACGCACTTCCCACGATTGCTTGTTCTGTCCGTTGGGTGCATTGATACCGCAATCCAGGATAATCTGCATGGTGTCGCGATTCACGGCTTGCGGTTTGTACTGGCGGATGCTGCGGCGTGACATGATGGTTTCAATCACCGTATTCTCTTTGCTTTCATTTGCATTGGCAACTTGGGTCTCTTTCTGGACCTGGGCACCGCAACTGCAGAGCAGCAACAAACTTGCGCCTGCCAACATCAATCTGATACTTTTCATATTGCTTTATTTGAATAATGGTTTCTGCAAAACTACTAAAACTTTCGGATTATCAATGAGATAGAGATATTAAAAAAGAAAAAAGGCATCTCCCGGAGGAGATACCTTTTCCATATGTTTCTAACTTTATTGTCAGATTAGAGCTTCGGACCAGCAGCAACCAAAGCCTTACCAGCTTCGTTGCCAGTGAACTTAGCGAAGTTCTTGATGAAGCGGCCAGCCAGGTCTTTTGCTTTTTCTTCCCATTGGCAAGCGCATTCGTAAGTATCGCGAGGATCAAGAATATTGGAATCTACACCTGGAAGTTCAGTCGGAACTTCAAAGTTGAAGAACGGAATCTTCTTTGTAGGTGCATTCAGGATATCACCGTTCAGAATCGCATCAATGATACCACGGGTATCACGGATAGAAATACGCTTGCCAGTGCCGTTCCATCCAGTATTTACCAGATATGCCTTAGCACCGCTCTTCTCCATCTTCTTAACAAGTTCTTCCGCATACTTTGTAGGATGAAGCTCAAGGAAAGCCTGACCAAAGCAAGCGGAGAATGTAGGTGTAGGCTCTGTAATACCACGCTCTGTACCAGCAAGTTTAGCTGTGAAACCTGACAGGAAGTAGTACTGTGTCTGCTCCGGAGTAAGAATTGATACTGGCGGAAGTACACCGAACGCATCTGCAGACAGGAAAATTACATTCTTAGCTGCCGGTGCAGAAGAAACAGGGCGAACAATCTTCTCAATATGATCAATCGGATAAGATACACGTGTATTTTCAGTTACACTCTTATCATCAAAATCAATCTTGCCTTCAGCATCTAATGTTACATTCTCAAGAAGAGCATTGCGCTTAATTGCATTGTAAATATCCGGCTCAGACTCTTTGTCCAGATTAATAACCTTAGCATAGCAGCCGCCCTCGAAGTTGAATACGCCGTCGTCGTCCCAGCCGTGCTCGTCGTCGCCGATGAGCTGACGCTTCGGGTCGGTCGAAAGCGTGGTCTTGCCGGTTCCCGACAGGCCGAAGAAGATAGCGGTCTCGCCCTTCTCGTTGGTGTTGGCCGAGCAGTGCATCGAAGCCATGCCCTTGAGCGGAAGCAGGTAGTTCATGTAGGAGAACATACCCTTCTTCATTTCGCCGCCGTACCAGGTGTTGATGATTACCTGCATTTTTTCGGTGAGGTTGAACACGACCGCCGTTTCCGAGTTGAGTCCGAGTTCCTTGTAGTTCTTGACTTTGGCTTTCGAGGCGTTCAGCACCACGAAATCGGGTTCGCCGTATTTCTCCAGCTCCTCGTCCGTCGGGCGGATGAACATGTTTTTCACGAAATGCGCCTGCCAAGCGACCTCCATGATGAAGCGGATCTTCAGACGGGTGTTCTCGTTGGCTCCGCAGAACGTGTCCACGACGAAGAGCTTCTTGTTCGACAACTCTTCGACAGCGATCTTTTTCAGCTCCTTCCAGGTCTTCTTCGTCACCGGTTTGTTGTCGTTCTTGTATTCGGGCGAGGTCCACCAAATAGTATCTTTGGTGGTTTCGTCCATGACGAAGAACTTGTCTTTCGGGGAACGACCCGTGTAAACGCCGGTCATCACGTTCACGGCACCCATTTCGGTTACCTGACCCTTTTCATAACCGCGCAGGCCCTTGCGGGTCTCCTCGCGGTAGAGTTCGTCGTACGACGGGTTGTAGATTACTTCCGTAGTACCCGTGATGCCGTACTGTTTCAAATTGATTTTAGCCATAATTATTGATTTAAATTAATCCTCTTATTTCACTTGACAGCGGTTGTTCGTTTATGAACGATGCTCGCAAAGTTAAAGATTTTTTTCGAATGTGAAAATATTAACAGTAGGTTTATCGTTTTTCCCGGCGAATCATTCGGCTGTCGATGGCGTTTACGATCACCGCGATCGCACCGTCGCCCGTTACGTTGGTCGCCGTACCGAAACTGTCCATGGCAATGTAGGTGGCGATCATCAGTCCGATCATATTTTCGTCGAACCCGAGCATCGACTCCAGCAATCCGATCGCAGCCATGATGGCTCCGCCCGGTACGCCCGGTGCGGCGATCATCGTAATGCCCAGCAGCAGGATGAAACCCGAGTAGGTGCCCATCGAAACGTCCAGTCCGGAGAGCATCATCACCGCGAGCGAGCAGGCGACGATCTTCATCATCGAGCCCGAGAGGTGGATC
>OMFB01000134.1_pt1 | contig 13665 bp, 15 predicted proteins | sample 1645571 | NCBI WGS metagenome assembly OMFB01 (sample SAMEA103958166, study PRJEB25191) | human gut metagenome | biome: human-associated habitat [ENVO:00009003]; feature: intestine environment [ENVO:2100002]; material: feces | place: Germany | collected 2013/2015 | reverse complement strand
GTTCTGATTTTCAAAACCCTTTTCTTGTTATTCGCCGTTTTTGATTTTTTCAATCAGTTCCTTTACCGTCGGAATTCCGTTGCGATACAGCGGATCGGTTGCAAACCTGTAAACCTGATGCCCGGCAAACAGCAGATTGTCCTTAATGCTGCCGTTGTGTCCGACTTCGTACAAGGTTTTGTGAATGCAATACGAACGCGGATCCGGGAGCTTCCCGGTCGTGCCGTTGGCACGCGACCAGGTTGAAAACTGACACTGCGACAGACAGCCGACGCATTCGGCGCGATCCTGCTTCATCTGTTTCCATTCGGCTGGCGTCAAAAAGACCACCGTGCTGTCAGGCGTTTCCTGAATTTCGGTATGACCGGCGGAAAGCTGCTGCTCTGCTTTGGCGGCGTCCTCCGGTCTGATGTAGACGGTCTTGTTCTCCCGAATGCTCAAAGGATGGGAAAACTCGGATGTCTGCTCTTTGGAAAAAGCAATCTCACCCTGTTTGCGCAGAATCAGCTTTTCAAGGAACGTATTCTTGATAGCTGAGGAGAAAAAGCCGGTTGGGCTGAATTTCTGTAAAATGACGTCACCTTTTTTTACCTGAAGCATGACTTTTTTCCACGCTTCCGAAATCGGGCTTTCTTTGGTAATCATCGGGCGTGTGCCGAACTGGAACGCGATTTTGCCGATGTCGGGATTGTCGATGTAATCCTGCCAGTCTTTCAGCGACCAGATGCCGCCGGCCAGAATAATCGGGATATTGTCAAGACCGAGCGTGCGCAGCAGACGTCGCAGTTCGACCAGACGCTCATAGGGCGCCTGCGGCTTGGCCGGGTCTTCGGCATTGGAAAGGCCGTTGTGTCCGCCGGCCAGCCACGGGTCTTCATAGACGACGCCGCCCAAAAATTCTCTGAAGTTCGAATAAGCGCGCTTCCACAAAACCTGAAAAGCGCGTGCGGACGAAACAATCGGGTAATAATAGACGCCGAAACGCGAAGCCAGCTCGCCCAGATGGTAAGGCAGGCCGGCACCGCAGGTAACGCCGTGAATCAGGCCTTTGGCCTTTTCCAGGACGCCGCTCAGAATTCTTTCGGAATCAGCCATTTCCCACAGCATGTTCATGTGAATGCGGCCGTTTCCGTTGGAAACCTCATGAGCGACCTGTGCCTGGGCGATACCGCCCTTGATGGCATATTCAATCATTTCTTCATGGCGTTCTGCCCGGTTCTTTTTCGAAAAAGTCTCAATAATGACATTGCCTTTGCTGTCATAAAAATCCGGACTGACACCGGAGAAAGTCCCCACGCAGTTTTCTCTGGCCCAAGAGCCGGAGCTGCGTCCGTCACTGCCGTTAATCCCTTTTCCACCCTCGATTAAAGGCAGTACTTCCTTACCTGAAATCATGATTGGATTTAATTGTTTCAATGTCTTATTCCTTATAAAATTTTTTAATCAGGCTTTATATAGCATATTTTTTTTGATTTTTACAGCAAAAAAAACAAAATGTTACAGTTTTGTTACACTTGCTGCGTTCAGCGGGACAGCTCCAGAAGCCCCTGCGGAATATGGTCGATGGTAACCAGCGCGATAATCATGCAGATGAGCGCGTAAACCTGCAGCATTTGAGTCAGTGCTTTGTTCTGAAAAAGGGGCATTCTGTCGCGGTATTTGTGCAGCGCTTTGTTGATGCCGAGCATGACGAAGGTTGTCAAAATGGCCTGTATGCCCAGACCTGCTTCCCGGACCGTTTCCTCAATTCCCGAAAGGATTTTGAACAGAAACGTGAAAAACAGCATATAAACGGTAATAACGGCATAGGAAATATGCTGTATGCGGATGTCTTCAATCTTTTTTTCTTCTTTGTTGCGGCGCAGATTTTCCACCGACAGTGAGGAAATTTCCATGCCGCGCACCATTTGCGGGGTTTCCCGCTGTTTTTTGACGTCGAGCAGTGTTTCCTTAAAGCGTTCTTCGGCCACGCACAGTCCGCAGCCCTTGGCCGTAAAATAGGCGTGGTTGGTGTCCTTCCGGCAGGTTTTGAGATTGTGCATCAGATAATGCAAATGTTCCTGCCATTCTCTGGCCGACGGCCGAATTCCCCCTTTGACAAAGGCGCGTTCGAAAAGTTCCAGCGTTTTCTTGTCAAAATACTCGTGAATAGAATAGGGATGCGGCGCCTGATAGGTGTCGGGCCACAGGCCGTAGGCATAATGATATTGCTCAATGCGGTTCTGAATTGTCAGCATCTCTCCTTCTGTTTTTCGCGGTACGCCCGAGAACGGATGAATGCCGTTGTTCAGCAGTTTGAAAACCATGACCGCCAGCGCGAATTTGTCCTGTTCTTCGCCCATTTCTTCGCAGGAAAGGTCCATTCCTTCGGGATAGATGTATTCTTCGCTGACAAATTCTGCCGGATAGCGTCCCAGTTCCCCTTTGATGGAAAAACCGTCGCAGTCGACCATTGCCACCATCATAGTATCTTTGTAAACCGAAACGTTGGACGGTTTGAGGTCGACGATGTAGTGTCCGCAGGTATGCAGCGCCGCCACCATTGACGCGATGTTGTAGGCGGCAAAAACCCTGTAGGCGTATTTTTCGGAAAGGTGCAGCTTCTTGCGGATGGCCTTTTGCATCAGGTGGTCGAGCGAAACCGCTTCGCTCATGTTAATCAGCGGCATTAGATAACCGACGCAGAAACCGTTTTCGTCTTCAAGAATGGCGTCAGGCCATGCAATCTGCACATATTCGGTTCCGTCTTTGACCGCCGGCGGAAAGTTCGGGCGGTTCAACAGCATGGCTTCGAGTTTTTTGCGATTGGTCGAACTTTTGCTCTTTTTATGGAAAATTTTTGCCACGCTGTTCGGATTAGCCAGATTCATGTAGATTTTTCCGGCGGCGCCGCCTTTGTTAATCAGCTCGCCGAGCCGAACTTTTTCGAAATGCCCGTCAGCATAAATGGCGTTGTAAATAACCGGCTGTTCTTCTTGCTTTTCCATTAAAGTTTGGCCCAGAAAAGAGTTTTGTCGTCATTGTTCAGCCGTTTGGCGTCCGGCGTATTGAGCGTGTTGTTCAAGGCGCGGATGGCTCTGGCCTTCTGCGTTTCGTTGCTGAGATATTCGTGAATGGGGTAGATAAATCTCTTTTCGATACGGCGAAAATCTTTCGAAAAGGCAAAACCGGTCACGCCGTCGCTCATCAAAAAAATGGCGTCGGCGTTTTCAAAGGCCGTAAACCGCAGATTTTCGCGCCAGTCGTCCATGGTGTAAAAATAGGTTTCGCAGGCAAACAGACCGTTTTCGGGACGCGAGGCGACGAAGTTTTCCGGATTGTGTTCGTCCAACGCCAGCGCCGCACCGTCGCCGATATGGAAAAACAGGCCCTGCCGTCCGTGGCAGACAGTGCCGACCAGCGTTGCCGCAAAATCGTTGATGCCTTCCTCGCTTTTGGTCTTGTTGTAACGGTGGCGCAGCAATTTTCCGCGCGAAACCTCAATCGCCTTGACGATTGTCCGCCGAATGTCCGAAAATTCCGCGTTTGCCAGCAAGTCTCCGACGGTTTCGCAGATAATCCGCGCGCCGATTTTGCCGTATTTGGCCGAACCGGCGCCGTCCGAAACCACGGCGACGAAATTTTTGCCCCGGTCTGTATAGCGGCAGTAATCCTGGCACGGCATGTTGCGAGCCTCGTGCAGAGGGCCGGTAATGCTCGTTGCCAGTGCGCGTATCTTGCCGTTTTTAGTTTTCATTCCAGTCACCGGTGTCTTCCAGTTGGTCGGGAATATTCGGGGCGGCTTTGGATATGCAGGAAACGCTGCGGCTCAGCCACAGGAAAAATTCGGTAAATTTAAGCCCGGTCAAACGCTTGGGCGACATCAGCGAAAATTTTGCCAGCTTTTCCAGATTGGCGCCCTGCGTGCCGACGGCATGAACCACGACTTTTTTGTTTTTTTGGGCGTAGCGGCATTTCTCGGCAATGATTTCCCAGTCGTAATCGGTCGGCTCGCCGTCGGAAATCAGAAAAATCCACGGCCGCTTTGACGTAATTCCGCAGCTGTCATACAGGCACTTCTGTTCTTCGATTTTCTGCAGGGCAAGTTCCATCGCTTTGCCGAGCGGCGTCAGCCCGCCGGCTTCCATTTCCGGCGCTTCGAAATTCATGGCGTCGACCCAGTCGGAAGAGATGACGGCTTCGTCTTTGCCGAATGCTTTGATAATCAGCAGCTGCACGCGCGAGCTGGCGTCAATGTCTTCCTTCAGTTCCTTTTCCAAAGCCTTGAGGCCGGCGTTCAGCTGTTTGATGGGTTCGCCGCGCATGGAACCGGAACAGTCCAGAACCAGAACGCAGGGCGTACGTTCGTTGGCGTTGTCGGCAAATTCCACATAGGGAATCATGTCATTTGTCAGATTATCGTTGTCAACCATCTCAAACTCCCGGAATTTCAGCTTTTAACGGCGGGGATAGCTGTGCGGATAGCCGCTGCCTTCAATCGGCGAAGGATCGGACATTTTGCCGCAGGCAAAAACCCCGGCAATGAGCAGAAGCAGCATCAAAACTCTCAGACCGTTTTTCATTTTTATTAACCTTTTCCTTGTATCAATAATTATAATACCTATATACTCTTAAAACCGGGTAAATACAAAAGCAAAAAACAAGTTATTAATAGGCGCAGCATGAAAAAGATTTTGATGGCTCTTCTGATTTTGGCGTCGACGGCCGGCTTTTCCCTGGCGCGGGAAGACGGCGTCAACATTTATGACACGCCCCGCGAACCGCCGTCCCGGCCGATTTATACGGAAACCGGTCGCAAGGTAAATCTGGCGGATTTCAAGGGCGATTTTCTGATTGCCGTTTTCTGGTCGCGTTACTGTGCGCCCTGCCTGCGCGAACTGGACAATCTTAACCGTTATCAGAAGATTGTCCGCAACGACGGCATCAGAGTTATTCTCATTTCGCCGGATACGGAGTGGAATACGGTTGACGAAATGAAAAAAATGTTGAAAAAATACCGTGCCGGCGATTTGGAAGCCTATACCGACGTCAACGGCCAGCTGGCCTCCGATTTCGGCATTTTTACTTCGCCGAATACGGTGCTGATTAACAAAGACGGCAAGGAAATCGGCCGCCTGCGCGGTTCCGCGGAATGGGACAGCGACGAGGTTGTCGAATATCTTTACAAAATAAAGGCCGAACATAACTAAAGGACTGCCATGACTGAAAAACTCCATATCTCCTGGGAAGAATTTCATCGTGATACCCGGGAACTCTGCGCTAAAATCAAAAATTCCGGAAACTATGACAAGATTATTGCCGTCAGCCGCGGCGGCCTGCTGCCGGCCGGCATCCTTGCCTATGAGCTGAATATCCGCAATACTGCGGTTGTCAATATGTCTACTTATGACGGCGACGTCAGGCGCGCCGCCGAAAGCTTTCGGCTTGCCGCTGCCGGGGTCGGTGCGGTTGATGAACATACCCTTGTTGTCGACGACCTGTCGGATAGCGGCAATACCTGCAATTTGCTGCGCCCGCTTTTTCCGCAGGCGCGTTTTGTAACCGTTTACGTCAAGCCCGCCGGCCGGGGCGCAGTTGACGTCTATGCCCGCGAAATGCCTGATTCCTGGCTCGTTTTTCCCTGGGATTGAAAAGCTTTTCCGACAGTCCGTTTTTTGCTTGTCAAAAGATTTTTTTTAGGATAGCATACATCATAGGTTGTATTTTACGGTGTTTTGCCGGGAAATCCGGACACTGTCTCGTTTTGAATTCGTTTTTTTAGTTTTTATCACGGAGAATAGCTCAATGACAACTTCTTCCGGACTATCTAAACCCAATATGTATAAAATCTCGCGCGGGCGCACGCTCAACGGCGAGCCAAACCCGATTGACGTCTACATCGGCCAGCGCATTCGCGTGCGCAGGCAGCTGCTCGGGCTTTCTCAGGAAGCCCTGGCCAAGAAAATCGGTATAACTTTCCAGCAGGTTCAGAAATATGAACGCGGCATGAACCGCATCGGCGCCAGCCGCCTGTGGGACATGATGCAGGTGCTCGGCGTTGACGCCAACTATTTTTTCAGCGGCATTGACGAGGAATTAAGCCGCCAAAGCCCGCGTAATCTCATTTTGTCGGACAATCTGCCGCAGGTCGAAAGCGAAAATCCGATAAAAAGCGACATCATGCAGGATACGGATTTTATTCGTATGGCTCGCGCTTACGAGCGTATTCAAAATACTCAGGCCGGGGAATATGTCCGCGGCCTGATTTTCAGCATTTCCAAATATTATCGGGAACCTTCCGTCACGTCATAAGTCGGGGAAGATGTTCTTGCCGCGCGCCATGCGCGTCATCTGGGTTTCAATTGAAGTCGCCAGATTCAGTTTGCCGGTCTTGATTATGCCGCGAACCTGGTCGCCTTTGGTTGAATCCGGATTGGCGAACAGATAGCTGACCAGCGGTATTTTGCGTTCGACACCGTTCAGCGTCTGGTGCAGGACGCCGAGCATGCCGCGCGAGAACAGGTCATAGGCCAGTTCTTCGCTCATGCTGGTTGAGGAGGCGTATTTAACCACCGAGTTGATGGCGTCGGTAATGTTGTTGGCATGAATGGTGGAAAGCACCAAATGCCCGGAAGTTGCCGCGCGCAGAACTTCGCTGGCGGTGTCCGGCGTGCGGATTTCGCCGACCATAATGTAACGCGGCTTGGAACGCAGTGCCGATTTCAGTCCTTCGCCCCAGTTGCCTTTCGGCGGCAGGGTCTGTTTGCATAGTCCCAGACTGCCGCCCACCGAGTGATAAATGCCGTCCAGAGGCATTTCGGACGGGTCTTCAATCGTGTAGGCAAAACCGCCTTCCATGGTCAGAAATTCTTTCAGCAGGCTTGATATTGCCGTCGTTTTGCCGGCGCCGGTCGGGCCAGACCATAAAATCAGGCCGGAAGCCGTGCTCAGCGAAAGCAGATGCGTTGTCAGTTCATGATTGAAACCCAGCGAGGCGAACGGCGGAATCTTCTGCGGCATCTTACGCGCGCAGTATTGCACGCCGTAAAGGGCGACCGAGCGCTCAACGCGGTAGAATGTCCGCTCAAACAAAACCGAATAGCTCGGATTATTGCCGTCCCATGATTTTTCAACCAGATTGTAAAAAGCTTCAAAATCTTCGGCTTCGATAATTTTCAGGCCGTTTTCGGTCCGGTTGTCGCCGATAAAGGCCGTTTTGTCCGGCGTAATGTAAATATCGGAAAAAGTTATGTCATTAAGTTTTACCATCGTGTCCTCGTTGTCTTAACCATTTTGGACAACAATAGCATAAGATGTTTTAAGAAAGATTAAAAGAAAGCGGATTTGTTACTGGAAATACCAGCCGATGGCACAGGTTGGAGCCTCGCGGCAGGTGCATTTGGCAACCGCTTCGGAAATGGTAATCGGCAGGTCCGTGCCGGTGTAGGTTTCGGCGTCCATTTCGGCCAGTGCCAGTTCCTGATCGGAAACCCGCATACCGATCAGGCCTGCGGAAGAGCCGGTTCCCCAGTCGGAACTCGCCATTGTGACGCAGGCTTCCTGCCCAAGTCCGTTATATACAATCTGAAAGGCGGCGCCGCCAGTTTCGCGGTATTTGGCTTCGCCGAGCAGTACGCTGCCGGCAAAAACGTTGGTAACCGTAGAATCGGAGGCCTTCATGTCCGGCGAAATCACGCCGTAGGAAATTGCTTCTTTAAGCGTCAGTCCGGAATAGTTGCGCTGACCGGAATAGAGGGTTTGAATGGAGGCGACCAGCATTGAAATCTGATGCCGACCTTAAATTTAATCATTGCCCGCGAATAGCCGGCGATGCCGCCGATGGACAGGACGCCGATAATGGCCAGCACCCCGAGCATTTCTACCATTGAGCGGCCGCTCTGGCTGCCGTCTGTTCTTTTGTTATCCATTGTATATAATCCCCTCTGTACATGTTTTGCAGCATTAAAATATAATATCTGTTGAAAATAAATGTTTTTTTTGACTTTTTAACAGAGGCTCCGTACCGCTGTCGGATACGGAGCCGTAAGGAAGGGCATATCCGGTATTACAGATAGGTCCATTTGATGGAGCAGGTAGCCGTCGCACAGTTACATTTAGATGCGGCATTAATCAAGGAAACCGGCAAATCCGCACCGGAATATGCAGTTCCGTCTTCATCCGAGTTTCCGACGTTCATGCTGACCAAACCGGAAGACGAACCGGAACCCCAGTCGGAAGTCGCCATCGTAACGCAGGCTTCCTGACCCAGACCTTCGTACTTAATCGTGAATGCCGCATCGGCGTTGTTGTTTACCGTAGCCGTGCCAATCGTCACATCGCCGGCAAAAGCGTTGGTAATAACCTCTCCGCCGCCGTCCATTTCGCCCGGGATAATGCCGAAAGAAATGGCATTTTGGTTAGACAGTCCGGAATAGTTGCGCTGGCCGGAGAACAGCGTGCGGATGTTGGCGACCAGCATTGAAATCTGGTCCATGCTCTTATTGATTTTGAACTTGGTCATCGCCTTTGAATAGCCGGCGATACCGCCTACTGACAAAACGCCGATAATGGCCAGCACGCCCAGCATCTCCACCATCGAACGTCCGTTCTGTTCACTTCTGTTTAAATTTATCATAAGACTTTCCCTAACATATAGAATACTTTTACATACACACTAACAGCTAATGGTTAATAAATTACAAATTTATTCAAAGTTCCATAAAATAATGCTTTTTTTCCGGCAAATTTTTGCGGCTTTTTCTTTGCTTACCGGCAGGGCGTTTTCGCCGCCCCATTGAAAAACGGTTTCTTCGCCGCCGTTTTTAATCGTAACGGAGAGCAGCCCGAGCTTGATTTTTTCGCTCAACGGATAAACGGCCGAGTCAACGCAGTCCTTTTTTGACAGATTTTTGAGGGCGATGTAAAAACTGCGCATGCCCGGCATAACCATACTGCCGTTTTCGTCGCCGCCAACGCTGATTTCCGCGGCAACCGGGCTTGTCAGGCGGCCGTTGCGAAGCATGCCGGTCGGAGCAATCTGCTTTTGTATGACGTTTTCGGTTGAAAGCCCCCAGTAGTCCGGCCGGTTTTTATAGTTGCGGCGAATGTTTTCGGTCAGTTGCGCCAGATTGTCCATCGTGGCGATAACCCGTTGATTCGGACGGCTTGCCGCATGCCAGACGCCGGCAATAATCAGTAAAACCGTCAGCCCTGCCGCCAGCGGTGTGGGGTAGGTTTTAACAAATTTTTCGACGCGGCGGCGCAAATCGGTCATTTTCATCTTTAAGCTCCCATTGAACTGGTAATCTGGTCTTGCATCTGGAACACGCCCATAACCGCCCAGGCAATAACGCCGCCTACCGAAAGCAGGGCAACCATGTTCAAAATGGACGCCTTTTGCTCAATCAGATAGACAGATTCCTCCAGCCAGTCGTTGGCTAAGGCTTCCAGCGCTTCTTCAAAGTTGTCCAGTTCCGAATAGATTTTCAGGTCGCTGATGATTTCCTTATCCGGAAAGTCAAGGCCGGTTTTGCTCAGTGCCTGGCCGAGGTTGTCACCGTTGTTGATGAAAACCAGCGTTTTGTCAATACGTTCTTTCAGATACCGGCTTGAATCACGGCGCAGGGCGCGCAAAGCCGTCGAAACCGGCGTGCCGCCCTTGACCAGGGCCGACAGAGCCAGCAGCCAGCTGATGCCGGTAAAGACCTTGTACAGAGACCATGGCGGCAGCCGGTCGATAATGGCGCGGATTGTTCCCGTCCAAATGCCGATGGTAAAGTAGATGACCGCCATAACGGCCGGCAGTGAAGCAAAAGCCACCGCCCAGTAGTTTTTAATCCAGTCCGACAGGTTTACCAGCGTCAGCGCCATGCCGCGCCAGCGTACCGTCGGCGCCGCGTCAATCATCGGCGGCACCATGTAGACGCCGATACCGTAAATAATCAGAATAGCCATCATAAACAGAAACGACGGATAGGCGATGGCGCCGATAATCGGGCGTATCATTTTGGTTGAACCCTCGGTAACGCGGATAAGGTTCATTAAGGCGCCTTCCAGGTCGGAAACGTCGCCCACCGAAAGCATCAGTCTTTCGCGGTCGGGGGCCCAGCCTTTCAGCGCGTCGGAAAACGGCAGACCGTTTTGCAGGGCCTTGGCCCAGCTGGCAATGGCGATGGCCATCGGTTCGTCGGGGTTTTTGCCGCCGTTGGAAGCGCCGTCATGCAGCATGTCCAACGCGTTCATCAGCGAAAAACGGTTGCGCATCAGCGAGGCGATTTTGCGATAGATTTTCAAACGCGTCTGGTTTGAAAAATTGCAAATCATTTTGGCATAATAAACCTCAATGGCGTTCAGCTGCTTCATGGCGCGGGCCATGGAGGCGGATCTGCGTTTGCTGTCATCCTGAGCCATAGTAAAACTCCCTAGTAAACCGGACGCTGGTCAAGCAGGCCGCACCAGCGCTCGACTTCGTCCAAATCAATATATCCCTTGAGCATGCGCTCAATCGCGGCGTCTTTCAGCGGCCGCCCGTTCAGGTCGCTGGTCCAGTAGTCGATAGCCTTTCTGGTTTCGCCGTTGATCATCAGTTCCAGAAACATTGCGTCCGGCAGAATGATTTCCGGAACGCTCATGCGTCCCTTAATGCCGCGGCCGTCGCAGAATTTGCAGCCCGGCCCGCGCATATAGGTGTTTTCAATGCCGAAGTCGCCCAGCGCGACTTTCAGGCGCTGTACCTGCGGCATGTTCAGTTTTTCTTTGACCGAAACCCGGCAGTGCGGACACAGCTTGCGGAACAGACGCTGCGAAATCAGGCCTTTCATCAGTTCCGGGTCTGCCAGCATATAGGGCTGAACGCCCATGTCGCGGAAACGGGTAATGATGGCCGGCGCCGAGTTTGCGTGCAGGGTCGACCATACGCCGTGGCCGGACAATGCGCCCTTGAACGTCAGTTCGGCGGCTGCCAGCGCGCGGATTTCGCCGACCATGATGACGTCCGGGTCGGAACGCAGCGCCGCCGACAATGCTTTGTTAAACTGTTCGTCTTTTTCTTCTTCGTCGTTGGCGTTGGTAACCGGCATCTGCCGCGCGCCCGGTATCGGATACTCCGGCGGGTCTTCCACCGTAATCAGATTGATTTCGTAGTTTTTTTCCTGCAAAAGCTTAATCATGTTACGCTGCAGGGTCGTACTTTTTCCGGAACCGGTCGGGCCGGCGATGATGTTCAGGCCGATTGGTACCGCACGCAGGCGATAAAACAGGTTTTCTTCATATTCGCCGAAACCCAGAGCCGCCAAATCGCCGGAACCGTCAGGATTGTCGTCCGCATACAGCAGACGCATAACCAGATACTGCGTACCAAAAGCGATCGGGTTGAACTGCAGGCGGATGGCCAGCACGTTGTGCGGCAGCATCAGTTTGCCCTTTGAACCGCGCAGCGGTGTGGAACCCAGTTTTTGCGCGCCCTGAAATTCGTTTTGCGCATAGTTCGCGTCCGAAATGTCCGCCGAGGCAAATGCCGCGCGCACGAAAGATTCGCCCCATTCTTTGTTATATTCCATTTCTGTCTGCATCATACCGTTGATGCGAAACATAATCTGCGTGCTGTCGGCGACGACGATGTGAATATCGGAAACTTTTTGCGAAGCGGCCCGGGCGACCACGTTGACAAAGTCCTTCTGCATCTGCAGCTGGTTCAGGTCTTCGTCGTTCTCCGAAATCGGCTGGTTGCGCTCGCCGAAAGCGTATATGGCGTTCAGTTCGTTTTGCGAAACATAGCGGGGTTTGCCGATGCTGAGTTTTTTCTTGCGCGCCAGAACTTCAAAACTTAGAACGCGGCCGTCGAATTTGTGTGATTCCGAAACCAGAAACGTGCCGTCGGAAAACAGCGCCAGCAGGCGGCGCGTATCATCATTGATAACCAGCGAAGAACCCGGCAGCGTCAACAGCCTGTTGCCATGACCAAAAAGCTGGTCAAGAATATTGACCGGCTTTTCTTCAACAGTCTCGTCTACCGCCAGATTGGTGTTCCTTTTAAGAATACCGGTGTCCGGCTGCTGCAAGCTGTCTTCGTTGTTTTCGGGTTCATCAACCATTATGCCTGCCTATCGGACGAACATGCCGCTTCCTAAACTCGGAACCCCCTTGTTGACCATGGTTGTGTTGCGGAGCTCGGCGTTGGCGTTCGGTTTGGCCGTTGTTTTGGTTTTTTTGCCCTGAATGTCCGATTTTACGGGTTCTTTTTCCAAAATTCCGCCGGCGGCAAAGTAGAGATAATCTTTCATGCCGTTGATTTCAGCCCGGACATATGTCTGAGTGATTTCGTCAATCCGGTGGCCGGTCTGCAGAACGGTGCCGTTGCGAACCATGAATGAATCGCCGCCTTTGTTAATCAGTTTAGCCGTCAGGTTTTCACCCTTGCCGCGGATTTCCATAATGGCGTATTCCTCGGCCAGTTTCGGCAGTTCTTCCTCTGTTTCCGTAACCACGACCTCGGGCTGGGCAAACGGATTGGTCTTGTCGTTTTTCTTCTCGGCGATTTCGGCTTCCAAACGCGATTTCAAAATCGAAATCTGCGTTTGCAGGTTTTTGACTTCGCGCTGATAGTTTTCCTTGGCGGTTTCGGCGTCTTTCTGCGCTTTGGTTGCCAGAGCCGAAATATGCGCCATCTTGGTCTTCAGTCCTTCAATCAGGTTCTTTCTGTCCCTTTCGACGTTTTTAATCTGTTCATAAAGTTTGCCGTTGTTTTTAATCCATTCCTGCTTTTCTTTCAGCATGGTTTCCTTGTAGGCTTTCAAAACTTTTTCCTGTCTCAGGCGTTCCATTTTGGCCATCGCGTCCATAAGCGCTTTTCTTTCGCGCAGGATTTTGGCTTCCTGTTCTTTTTCCCATTCAATGCGTTTGCGCTCTTTTTCTTCTTTTTTGGCTTCTTCTTCTTCAAGGGCTTTCTGACGCTGGGCTTTTATCGCCGCAATCTCGTTTTTGATTTTTTCGCGGCGGAGTTCGAGAGTCAGCAAAGCCGTCTGTTTTTCCAAATCAGACATCTGCGAAAACAGCTTGTTGTCAATCTGGTCCAACAGTCCCTCGCCGAGATTTTCAACATCCGGTGCGTCAATGTTTTCCACGGGATCCGGCAGCGCGCCCGTATCGGCGGGCAGAGCGTTGGGGCCGTTCATCGGTGCATTGGGGCCGATGGCGGGAAGATTGGCATTCGGACCGGTTAACGGCATGTTTGCGTTCGGTCCCGTCAAAGGCATGTTGGCATTCGGACCCGTCAATGGCATATTCGCATTGGGACCCGTCAATGGCATGTCGACGTTGGAAGCAGCTGCGTCCGGTGCGTTGGGGCCGATAAGCGGCAGATTGTCCGCAACCGGCTGCGGCGTGTTCAAATCCGGCACTTCCGGCATATTTTCCGGCTGACCGTTTTCATCCGGGCTTGTCAGCGGCTGATCCTTGGGAAGGCTGTCCGGAGCCGGGAGTTCGTCCGGCAGCGACAACTCGTCGGGAATACTTCCGTCAACGCCGAGAAAATCGGTGTCGTTAGAGAGCTGCGGCAGTTCATTGGTCTCCAAAGTCACGTTTTGCGCATGCAGGTTTCCGGCCGCCGTCATACTGATGACGGAAACGCCCAGAGCCAGACACAAAAGCTTTTTCAAATTACAAAACATAGATTGCTCCCTCATATTC
>OMFB01000129.1_pt1 | contig 13918 bp, 27 predicted proteins | sample 1645571 | NCBI WGS metagenome assembly OMFB01 (sample SAMEA103958166, study PRJEB25191) | human gut metagenome | biome: human-associated habitat [ENVO:00009003]; feature: intestine environment [ENVO:2100002]; material: feces | place: Germany | collected 2013/2015 | reverse complement strand
GCCCCCCCCCCCCCCCCCCCTCCTTAAAATCCTGAAGCAGTTCTTCAAAATATGCCATGTCTTAATCCTTTCTTGAAACGTCCTCAATGAGAGGAATTAGATTTTTGTTATCACAAATATTAGGTAATTTGATTCTAGCCCAGCCAAGGAACTCATAATAGGCTAGAAACCTCAACAAAGGCACGTGTTCAAAGCCAAACTCAGTTAAGATATCCAGCTCTTTTGAGCCGTCTCGCAGCAGCTTAGAATGAACCGACTCAAGATAAACTCGCTCCAACTTGCCATTCTTTTTTCTAGCCCAGATGGTGCCAGGCTTAATCAATGTTATTTTTTGTTCTTGAGTAAGTTGCATCTACTCATCTCCTCGAAGTGAGATAATCCAAGCAACTAAGATACTGGTTATCCAAACTCCCAGCCAACTTAACTTTAACCAAGTTTCCAAGTGCATTACCTTTCTCCTTATTTAATTTCTTTCTCATTCCAACGGCGCATAAGTTTCCAGCTTTGCTCATCTGTGTAGATAGAGCCAAGAAAGCCGAGGGACTTTTGCAGCTCTGCAAAAAGACAATGGTGCATGATCATGCTGTCTTCACGAAAGCCAAGGGTCTTGATGTTCATGACTCTCCAAAGATATTGAATATCATAGACTCCATTCTGGAGGCCTAGATGAATCTCTGAATCTTGACAAATTGCTTTGACAATCTCCCAAGCATGGACTTCATCTTTCGGAGTTCTCCAATAACTCCAGTCTTCCTGCCGAGAATCTGTGAAAGGAAAGACTATGCTTAAGAAAGGACTGATTGCAAAGCTTAAGCAGGTAATCTGTCCAAGCCTGGTTTCAATATCCAGGGTGAGGAAGCGCTTCGCTTTAAGAAATGCGAAAGCCCAGTCCAAATCTTTTTTATCCTCAACTACCCAGACTTCTCTCTTTGGTCGATAGATTTCAGGGAACTCTGCATTTCGCTTAGCTTTCATCAAGTCAGCTCCTGCAATTACACGCTGTTCCCAGTCTCGCATGATAGTTTGAGGATGATAGGTTGGAAGAACTTTCAAGCCAGGAATCAAACTAGACTCTGCACAAGTTCCACGAAGCTTGGTTATCTTTGCACTGCCGAGAAGAGCCCAACAAGCAAGGCTGCCTAGAGTGATTACCAGATTTGGCTTGGCCTCCAAGAGCCTAACCCGAAGATTCTCCAAGTCCATTTTAAATCTTGGGTGGAGATACTTTCCAGACTTAATCATCTCCCAGGGATACTTGCCAAGCCCAAGTTCTTGCGATGCAACTTCAGCGTCTTTCTTACAAAGACAGAAGTCCTCAATCTTTCCAGAGCCCGGACGTTTGGACAGGACTGGCAAGACCAGAGGTTCTTCTTTGAACCCTACCTCCTTCCAAAGATCCCAGAAGATTTTTCCAGTCTGCCCTGAAAGAAGTCGACCTGTAACCAAGTCGGTCTTTCCAGGGTACTCTGTAACCACTACTATCTTAGGCATAGAGCTCTCCCGCTGCTTTGAGCTCTCCCAAGAGGAAGTCCTTCTCTTCCTGAGTCAGTTCAATTTCAGACCCATCTTCCAAAAATGCTGTGGTTTCAAACTCCTCATCAAGAGAACCATCTCCACATTCAGAAGATTCATAGCTCCAGTCTACACTGACAGGGAGACTTGAATCCTCTCTAAAGATTGTATCCATACAAGTTCCGCTTTTAATCATATCTCAATTCCTTCCAAATCTAAATCCAAAGATTCCTGCCGAGACTGTTCCAGCTTCAACCATTCTTGAGCTTTCTCAGCAAAGCTCTGATCAAGTTCCAGCCCAAGTGCCTCTTCCGCTCCATAGTATTGTGCAGCCATGATGGCTGTTCCGCTTCCACAAGTCGGATCAAGTACTCTGGAGTAGTGGTCGCACAGACCAGAAAAGAAATACTTCAGCATAGGAAGCGGCTTTTCACTAGCGTGAAACCGTTTTGTGGTGGGGCCGGAATACAGATTGCTAATGTTTTTCACCACTGCCTTACGACCGCGGTTGAAGAAGAGTGCATACTCACAGACATTTCGGAAACCACATTGCACATCTGCAATGATTCCTTTGTTGTCTGATTTGTGCCAAATAAGAGGTTGCATAGAGCAAGCCCAACCTGCTTCAGCAAAAGCTTTCTTTGTCCATTCTTCGAAGCGAAGAGAGAGCCAACACATGCAGTGAGCTTTCTCTGCAACAAGCTTATCCTGGTTTTCCAGAAAAGTTCTTACTAGTGTTTTGTAAATATCTTCCGTATCTTCATAAGTACCGAAGCTAGCTGTGTTACCTTGCTGAGACCTGTCATGATTAATCCCATAAGGGAAGTCGAGGTGGACGAGATCGAATGGCTTTCCTTGGTAGCTTTTTGCGAATTGGAGAAAATCTGCTTGCTCAATTCGATAGACTGGTTTACTTTCTCCTTCACTTCTGCTTGAGTTTTGTTCCACTCCTGCAGGGATTTCTTGTCCTGTGAACAAAGCTGTTGGATTCTCTTGAGTGCTTCCTCTAATTCCGTTGTCATTTGGTTTCTCCTCAATTAAAGTTGATTTAAAAAAGTTGTTGATTTCCATGCTCATGTTGTCTAAGGCTCTGGCATTTTCTCGGGTCACAATGCTGTACGCGTTGGACATGGTAGGAGCTTCAGCTACTTTAGGATTCTTCATAGCACTGGAAATTTGTAAGGCTTTGGAAATGGCTGAACTAGACAAGCCGAAGAAAGGTTCTGCTTCCTGTGCAGATGTGAAACCTTTCAAGGAGTAGAGCTTAGCAATAGCCTGGACTTGTTCCTGCCAGGTCAAGTCTTTCCTCTTAATGTTCTCTTCGAGTTCAATAAGCTGCTTGGTTGGCTCATCAAGCTCAGAAAATTCTGTGACTCGAATAGGCTCGGAGGAAGAGATTCTTCCTTCGCTTTGAAGCTGAGTCCAAGCGGTGTATCTTCTCTCCCCAGCAATCAACCAGTACTGTCTCGCAACCAACTCTACAACAATAGGATTCAACAAACCTACTTGTAAGATGGACTGTTTGAGTTCCTCAAGATTTCCAAGATCTTTTCTCTGCCGCTCAGGTCTGATTTTAATCTTTTCAACAGGTAATTCATTCAACATTTCTTCTCCCTTTCTTGTTTGGCTAGGGTGTCTGGATTCGAACCAGAATTAGCAGGGCCAAAACCTACTGACCTACCATTAGTCGACACCCTAATAAAATGCTGGGTTTAAGGTACCCAGCAACCTTGATTAGACCAGCGGCAAGAAGCTTCGAACTTCCGCAAAAACCTGGTCTGTATTTTCCGGATTAACTCTGTGGTTGACGATACAAATAAGCTGAGCACCAGCAATCTCAGAAAGAATTTCCGTGAAACTTTTACCTTCAGTCGGAACACCAGTCTTTTTGCAGAAATCTTTCAGACGAAACAGCGCGTCTTCATTGAGGTAGAACTGGGTTTTGAGAGTTTTGTCCTGCAGGTTCTTAACTTTCGCCAGCTCTTCCTGGTCAACATCGTCCATGGCGCTGGAAATCTTCAGGTCAAATTCTACATACGGAGTTTTCTTCTTTGCAGATTCGCCGGTACGATAACCAGCAATGGTCATAATATAAGAACCCTGCGGAAGCAATGCAGGTGCTTCAACATCGTCCAGTTTCTTTTCAAGTAAGCTTGTAAAATCTACCATTGTAAATTCCTTTCTTTGTAGTTAAATTGAGGTGGGCAACTTGCCCAAAAGATGCGAGAGGTTTAAAGAGACTCTCAGCTCTCAGGTCCCATGGCTAGACCCTTTTATGCTTTGACATCTTGGAAGTATTCCTTGAGTCCAGTTTCAATCTCGTAGGTATCTTTGACTTTATCTGGGTTTGGACTCTTCAAGCCAAAGATAGCAGTTCCTTTGGTCTTGAAAACTCGTTTTGTTCCCTGCATCTGGCACATGATAAGATGGTTGAAATACCGGCCTACCTTTGGAGGAAGCTTAGAGCCAAGAGTATTTACCTGAGCTTTGACTATGCCAGAACCCTCGTCTTGAATATACTTAATATGCGAGTTAACTATGACATTGCATTTGAGGTCATCAGAGTAAAGCAAGGAGAGGACATCTTCAATCAGACTCATAGCCAAACCCCACTCCTGAATTTCCGGTTGTTTGCCGGTGTGCCCTGCCCCAGCTTGTACATGCTCCAGTGCTGCGTCAGACATGAACGTGAGAGAGTCCACTACAATAACATCTTCCTTGGAGGTGTACTTGGTAGACCACTCAGTGAGAAGCTGAAGCCCTTTGGCAAAACTCTTCGGTGTGCCTTGGATAAGGACTTGTCCACCACGAGCAACCTTTTTCTCCGTCAAGGTTTCATACTCAATGTTCTTAAGGAACTCTGGTTTGACCTTGGTGGAAAGAATATCTAGACCATTATCGTAGTCTAGAATATGCAGCTTGTATCCTGCATTGGCGAGGCTTGCAAGAGCGCCAGTCTTACCTGTACCTGTATCTCCCATAACAAGCATTTTGATTGGCTTCTCTGCTTTGTAGTTTTCTAGTGTTGGCATTTAAATAAACTCCTTAAAAAGAAAATGAAAAGAATTAAGGCAAGGCCTGCATAGCCAAAGACTGCAATTAAAAAGCAGCACCCTGCTGTGACAAAGACATCGTTCAAAGTTATTCTCCCCTCGGTTGACTCGGGTCCCAGACGCGTTTGACAAAATCCTCTTTGAGGATCTGCTCTCGCAGTCCATAAGGTGCTGTGCAGTATTCTTTGAAAGGACAGCCAGAATATTTGTGGCAGCTCTTATCATTACATGGAAAGATTCCTCGAGTTGCGTAAAACTCTGCAACACGAATCCAGCTTTCCAGTTCGCCCAGCCATTCTTCGCAGAACTCCTTGGTGCGGAGGGAAATCTGTCTGGAAAACTCTCCCTTCTTCAAATCAATCGCGTCTATCATCACACCACGGATAGGGGTTGCGAAGACTACATCGCCTGCCACAGTGTAGAGAGTCATCTGGGTGTCCGGCTTGTACTGGTCAAAGTACCGCTGGGTCAATGGCATGCTGGTTGTCTTGTGGTCCTGGATAAAGATTCCGAGTTCCTGCTTGGCAAGCCTATCAATATTCCCTGCAAGGGAAATCTTTTCCCCACCTGCAGTTGTGATATCTGTTTCCATCTGGAAGTGAAGCTCTACCCCTACCGTGCCGTCGGAGAAGATCATGGTTTCGCAGGGTTCAAATCGGTAGTTCTGCATGTAGTCCCAGACCGCGAAGACAAGAGTCTTAGAATTCCGTACAGGGTCTTCGTACTTGTCTATATTCTCCCGCAAAGGGTGTTTCATCAGGAAACTAATCACAGAGAGTTCGTTGTCATGAAAGCTCAGTCCTTTTGCTTTGTTTCTGTAGTAGAGTTCTAACCCCTCATGCAACGCGATTCCAAAGTCAAGAGCCAGAGCTGCACGCTTAGTGGTATAGCCGCGGATAATTTGCAGGTAATATTTTCTTGGGCATTCACGGAAAGTGCCGAGGGAGGTGGCATCCCAGATGAGTTGTAGCAAAGGATTCCTGGTAGAAAACGCATGATTGACTGGTACAGGGTCAGCCTCAACTCTACCTTTCAAATCATCTGGGATTGCCAAAAGTGTTTCGTCAGACATGGAGAGCAAATCCTTTCTTAGAAAGTGATGTCGAGAGAAGCAAGCAAAGCTTTAGATTCTTCAGCGGTTTTCTTTGTCTTTGCTTTTGCTGTGGTTTTCTTTGCAGTCTCATGAAGCCAGCGACCACGACCGGAACGGAGCTTAGCTACAATACTGGCCAGGTCTTCCTGGGTCAGAAACTGAGGGTCTTTATTAAAGAGCCAGTCAATGGATTCAAAGTCTGCTTCTTCAATTGGATTGGTTGGTTGGGAATTAATCTCTGTCATCTTCTTTCTTCAATGCCTCTACATCAATTTGAAATTCTTGTGGAACGTGGTCTTGGAATTTTGCTCTTGCTAAACTCGAAGCCCACAAGTTAATGAGATGCCGAATAGCTTTAGTCGGGTTTGGACTCAGCTGCATTATTGTATAGTGAACTTCTGGAGCCAAACGCAAGCTAAGTTTCTTCCATTCTCTAGCCATTTGGTATCTCCTTTTGGTTGTGATAGATAAGAAAAATAGAGGGATCTTTGGTTGCAAGCAAACTCAGTTCTGAGTACCTTTCATCACTAGCTTTGCACTGGTAGAAAGCTCTCTTGAGCAGGGCTACTTGCTCACTGGGGACTTGGATTTTGACCCCTCTATTTTGTTCAAGTGATTCCTCAAAAGCGAACAACAGTTTGGAGTAAGCTATGGTTTGAGCTGGGGATAACTGTTTGTAAGCCATGAGGAATCCAGCCTGCCTTAGTAGTTGAGCTGCAGGTCAGCTGTCTGCATCATGACAATTTCTTTGGCATGAGCATACAGAGCTTCACGGTTCTTTTCAACACAAGCATCAATAGCATTACGATATTCCTGTGCAGTGAGGTCAGACTTCTTCGAGCCACGAGCTTTGAGCATTTCATCAAATTTACGCTCAACCATCTGACGCATAACTTTCTCAACCGGGTCGGAGGAGGATACGCTGCGAACACCAAACTGGTAGCCAGCAACGTACTTGTCAAACTCTTCCTGAGAGGGAACTTCAGCGTCTGGTTTGATTCTCGTTGAGAAATTGTTACGGCAGTTCTCAGCCAGCAACTGGTTCAGCGCATTGGCTTCATTCTGTGTGCAGACGTGGCCTTCCTCAAAGGGAGCTGGAATTGTGTATTCCACTTTCTTGATGATAATGTTTTTGCGAGGGGTTTCATTTGTAAAATCTACCATTTGATTTCCTTTCAGTTGTGAGGCTTGCACCATGCTTGCCTCGGTAGTTGAGTTGTATTCATGCCGGGAATTATTTCCCGATTACATTTTTGAATATATTATAAAAGAGTGAGAGGGTCAAGTATAAAATGATGAGGAAGCGCATTTATTTTTGCGGACAGCTTCCCCGCCTTTCCTGCCTCATTCCAGTTCCTCAATATAAAACCCAGCACTTGCACAGGTTTCCGGATTGAGGTAGAGCCAAAAGCCTGTGGTAGGTTGACCTGGCTTAGGTGCGAAGTCTGGAGTGTAGACTTCCACCGGCTGAATGTGGCAGGCCACTCCATCATACGTGCTGGTATTGAAGAGTGGAGATGCCATGTCGTAGAGTTTGCAGTTGAGTTTTCTTTCCAGACTTTTCACTGTATTAATCCTATTTCGCATAGCAATAGCGTCAGGCTTGGTTGCAAACCAGATTCGAATTCCATTCTTACTCATCAACGCACGTTCGAGTAAGTCTTTTGGTGCACTAAATGTGCTGAGTTTATTCGTCATGAGAGATTCCTTTAAAAGGTAAGGTTAGTGAATGAGAGCCCTTGTAATAGCAAGGAGCCCAGAGATGGGATGAATCCATCTTGTACAAGACTCCAATTATGTGATTCCAATCAGCGCAAGACATCATGGCCTTGGAGATGAGTTCCCTCCCTCGAGTCTTTGGTGCTTTGCAAAGGAGAACTTTCTTGGAATACTTATCTATCCAAATGTCCTCTTGCTTCTCAAATTCACGCATGAATAGGACATTCCAAAAGAAATCCTGTGCAATACATAGGTATTTTGGCAAGAGCACTCCGCAGCTTCTCTTCTGTGCTACCACTTTGACAAGCTGTCCTTTGGTATCTAGGTACCACTGTCCAAGTTCAAGCTTGAGTTCCGGGTCAGGTTTCTCAGGCAGCTTGGCTCGAAGGAGGTTAGCTAGCTTGGTAGTAGGTGTTATCTCTCTATCTTCAATTTTCATTTTCTGCCTCCATATCAAAAGGTTCTCGCCACCTAAGAAAGACTGGGTGGCGAGGCTTATTCAGCGCTCCAGTTGGAAAGAACTTGTAGGTAAGCACTTTGCCAAGAGGTGGCGTCGCTAAGAGCTCTTCCTTGTCTTGGTCTGAGAGCCCATCAAAGTTTCCTATGTCAAAGTGGACTCCCTTGTAAGGGCCATTCAGTCCTTGGACATGAAGCTTCCCAAGCACATTGGTTTCCACCAGACCATCTTGCGCGGTGCTTCTCTCTATGTAGCCAAGAGGTGTAAGTTCTGCTTCATTCAGGTTGTGCATTCTCGGCTCGACTCCTAGCACCAAGGCTTCTGCGGTACTGAACCGTTTGAGTTTGAGCATAATCTGGTCTTGAAGTGTTCCTCTTCCATGTTTGTACCTGGCCTGCGGTTTACGGAAGACCACGCCCTCGAAGCCAGCACTAAGACAATCCGATTCGTAAGCTAGCGCTGCCTCTTTGTTCTCTATAAGAACCTGCTTTAGTACTTTGGCCTCAGGCGGAAGCTCCCCTGAGATTGCATTGAGAAATTGAATGCGGCTCCAGGCATCAAGCCCGTCATGAAGCAGGTCAAACACTAGGTACTGAAAGTCTCCTGAGTAGTCTGCCCGTCGAAGCTTTCCACCTCCAGAGTTGAAAGCCTCCCCTGGCACGATGAGCTCTCCGTCCAAGTCCCAAGGAATCTTGCTTGCCCATTCTTGAATTTTTCGGCAAGGGTGTAACTTGCCGCTTCTTGCATAAGCTTTACCCTTCCAAATCATACATCTGTACCCATCAACTTTGGGAGAGCCAAGCATAGGCCAGACTACTCTGTCCAAAGTTTTCTCCCCGAGTGCACTGGCAAGCATAGGTCTTGGGCAGGCAGGGAGGGAAGGATTTTCTCCTCCCCTCTTTCCAAGCTTTTCATCTAACCAATCTTCTAGTTTCATTCTTTTCTTCCTTTCTCCTTTTAAAATCTTCTGGCCAGCCTTCCAACCTTGGTTCAAATTTGAGAATTACCTCAAAAAGCTTAGCTCTGTCTTTCCGCGCTTGCTCCCTAAGTTCCTCTCGGTCTTGCAAAAGCTGGTCTCCTCCTTTTCCAGTCCACCTCATTTCTCTGCCTCCTTGAAAAGCTCCAAAGCTTGCAGGAATTGGTTCTGAACTGAAGTCCGTAGGACTCTTGAGGCATGCTGATACTGAGCTAGCTTTATCACAACCTGTTCAATGCTTCCTAGGTCCTTGTATCCGTAGAGCATTGGCTTATTGGCGAGGTCAAAGTACCCAAGTGCTGCCTTAGTTCCAATATAAATCTTGCCTTGTTGGTCTTTGAGAACCCGCAGGTTTTCAGGGGTCAACTCATGTAGGTCTTGCTTCATTTCTTATCTCCTCAATGCAGGTACACTGAATCATCTTTTGGAAAGGAGATGTCAATTCGAGAGTTGAAGTAGTCTATCTCCTTAGCCAGGCAAGAATCCAGTGCATTATTTATGACATCTATGATAGCAGAATCCAGTGAGGAATATAAGCTTAAAGCAAGTTGCTCATAATCTTTTTGTCGGAGAGGGAAGTTGGCCAGGCTAACTTTGATGTCCACCTTAGGTAGCAGGTCTTTCTCTTCCAGCTCCTCTTGACTCATTCTCTTATCTCCCATGCTTCCTCCTTGATGATGTTGAGAATTTCTTTGGCTCTGGTAGTGGCCACATACTTGAGGTTTCTTTCCTCTTGAGTCTGCCAAGGTAGCATACCCTTGGAAAGAGACCAGTCTAGAATCCACACGGTTTTCCACTCAAGTCCTTTCGCCTTGTGGATTGTGGAGAGCACCCAGGCTCCAGGAGATTCAAAGTCTGAAAAGAGCTTGAGGATTTCCCGCTCGATTTGAGACTTCCCATGGTTGTGTGCTATGAGGGATTGCATACACTGGGTGATGTCTAGGAACTTTCCTCTCTGATGCGGGTACTTCTCACACATGGAATGTTTCCAAGCTAGGAGACTCTCTAAAAGCTGCTTTTGAGTAGTTCCTTTGAGCTTAGCCAGAACCCTTCTCAGCTCCTGCCCAAAGTCCTTCCCTAAGATGGTACAGCTCTGTCCATTTTCCTGAAGCTGGAGTGCAATCTTTATCAAGCCTGCATTATTTCTGCTGAGCACTGTGGCAGGTTTATGCTGAGTCCAGTCTGGCAAATGTGTCCACTCGTTGACTTCTCCTTCTGGAGCTTCGTCCCAAGCTCTGATATCTGGCACAAAAATCTGAGCTCTTTGGATAATCTTCTTGGCACATCTCCAGCATCGTGTGAGCGGGAACTCAGGCAGACCTAGCTCTTCCAGCACATTAGCTTCCGCGCCTCGCCAAGCATAGATAGCTTGAAAAGGGTCGCCGACATACCAGATTTTGCTGGGAGTTTTCTTGAGCATAGCAAGATTGAGGGGACTCAAATCCTGCGCCTCATCAACCAGCATCTTGGAGGTGGTGAAAACTTGCAGGCCAAGTGCCACCGGTAGGTATACCATGTCGTCGAAGTCTATGGTTTGGGCTGAGAAGACTTGCTGGTTGCTCTGGAGGAGAATCTCTCTGGCAAGTTCAGGGTCAGCGTCCCAAAGCTGGAAGTGTTCTAAGAGGGTGAGCCAGGTTTCCGGGGAATCTTCTAGTAGACTATGCTTAAACCTGCCTTCCTTTGAAACAATTCCCCAGTTCTTGGCACAGCTTACCAGCCTCATTGTATCTCGAAACTTGGCCTGTGCATTGACCCCTCGAATTCCTGCGTCTTTGACCAGCTTGTAAAGTTTTTCTTGGTCAATGCTGACGCTGGGAAGAAATCTTTTAATGGCTTGGAAGCCAAGGCTGTGCAGTGTGGCTACCTTGACTTTTGGAGGGAGGGCTTGCTGAAGCTCTGCAGCATTCTTATTATTGAAAGCTATTACAGTGTAGTCAGCTCCTGTCTCGTCCTCCTCGAAAACCATCTTTATCGTGCTGGTCTTTCCGGTTCCTGCTCGAGCTGAAAGAAAGCAAGGGCGTCCTTCCCAAACTTCCTTGCAAAATGCGAGTTGTTCTGTGGTTGGTGCTACCTTAGTCATTGGCAGACTCCTCCGGCAGTTTGTAGATAATTCCGGTTTTCCATGTGCGCTGTCTCGGGGAGATCTTTATCCAGCAATAGAACTCAGGGGTTGCCCAATCAACCTTGTAGCGCAGGTATCCATGCCATTTAAGTTGGCCTGAAGGGCATTGCAAGTAGAAGCTGAGCATAGCTACCGGTCGATTCTTCTCATTGCATTTCCAATCTAAGACAACATAGCGGACACCATCGGCTTTATATTCTTTATAATATTCCTCTCCGAGGAAATTCTTAAGCCAAATTTCTTGAGCTTTTGAGACTGGCTCTATTGGAAATCTCCTGGTCTCTGGTAGTTCTGTATTATTCATTTCTTTCTCCTTTTAAAGTTGATTGTGGTAAAGAAGCTCTTTAGCTTCTGCAAGCCTGGCTTGAGCTTGGCGAAAGTCTTCCCTGTATTTGGCAACAAGTTTGTCCTTGACTATTCTTGCTAGGGTACTTCTCTTGGAATACTTTTTCTTGAGAGGGAAAGTCTTTTCCAGCGGCAAGATGTAAATATCTGTTGGGACTAGGTTTTGATCTAGCAAGATATGTGCTATAGGGGTTTTGCTTCTTCCTCTATTCTGCACCTTGTTCAAAACTAGCATACTTAGCTCTGTGCTCTCTGCTTTCTCTGTGTCTATCAAGATGTGCTTGGCTAACTTGGGTTCAAATTCCAGATAGCTCCGCACGGCTAGTTCCCTGCTTTTAAGATTCTCTGCCATTTCAAAGATTCCCTATTATTCAACCAATCTGTATTATCGTCGCAGTTGACTTGAAGGTCAAACATGAAAGCCTGGAGAGCTTTGTAGGTTTCCGGCGTGATGGTGCCTGCTGTTATTTCACAGAGTTTTCGTCCGCCCCAACTAGACCCTTTGTCATAGTAGCCTAGAACTGCGGTTAGGCTGGCAATCGGCATCTGAGCCATAGGACTGTCTTCCTTGAGAATCTCCTCTGAGAAGTCTATTACTTTTTGGAGACGAGTGTCCCAGCAACCTGAGGAAAAGAAAGCAGACCCTCGCCGCAGTGTGCTTGGGTAGCTTCCGTAGGAAGGAAGTTCTTCTAGCGTGCAGGTCCAGAACTCAATCTGAGGATATTCCTCCTTAAGCTCTTCTCGAACTGCATTGGCATTAAAAATAATCGCGTTGTCTATTGCGCGTCGTACTGTTTGTCTCATTGTTTTGTAATCTCCTTGGTTTGTGAGGAAGCGGTAGGATTGTGTGGTTGAGCTTCCTCAGGGTTTCATTTATTGATTCTGGCTCTTCTCCGTGGGCTTAGCCTAGCTTTAGGAGCTCATCAGTTCCCATTTCTGCAAAGCTCTGCAAGAAGCTCTGTTTCATATCCAGCCATTCTTGGGTTTTCTTATTGAGCTCTTCATTGCTGAGCTGAGGAAATCTTCTTTTAAATTTCTTCCACTGCTTGTTAAACTCGCTGAGCTTTTCCAAGGCTTCTCTCGGTTGTGGGCTTTCTTTGGTGTCTCTCCAAACCCGCACTGAGTCTCGCTTGGCTGGGCGCAGAGGAAGTTCTGCACTTGCACTGGCTTTGTGCAACCAGGTTACAAACTCTTCTGCGCTCATTGGTGCAAGTTCTTCTACCTGGACCAGGAGCTCTCCTTGAACTCCAATCCGAGGGGTGATATTAAAATTCCAGGTTTGTTCAATTAATCTTGTCATTATCTTGTCCTTTTCTAAATTCTCTTATAGTTTCTTTCAAAAACTGCTGGCAGTTCATAGATTATCTTCCCACAGCCTTCTCGTCTCAGGGTCACTTTGATAGGCTCTACCTTGTCCAGAGTGTAAACCGTTCCGGTTCGCCTGCCCTGCGACTTGGCAACCAGGTGTCCACTTGAGCCAGCTCTTGTCTCCAGCCTTTCTTGACCTTATTAAACCCCCACATCAGAACCTCCGAGCTGTTCAAAGAAGCTCCTTGCCTCGCAGAGCTTCTCACTGATTGCTTCCAGCGCTTGGTCTTGCTCCTGTCGAGAGTGTATGACCTTCGCGCTTGCTAGGTTATCTTCTAGCTCATCTAGCCAGGCTATGGCTAGGTTGGCTACTTGAGTAGGGTTGTATCTAGTCCTTGTGTCCATGTAGTTTCTCCTAAAAGATTTTTATTCTGGTTTCTCTATCCTCCAGCGGGTCGCAACACGCAATGGCAAAGCCGAGGAGAGTCTCTTGGAGGTCCCTTCCTCGAGACTTTCTTTGTCCTGTCCTTTCTCATCTTCTGGCCCTTCTGAGCCAAGGGAAGATTTCCTCCAAAGGGCTGTTCCAAAGCGTCCATTCCTGGTCTGAAATGTTCCAGAGGGAAATTTGCAGCTTTGGCTGTTCCTGGGAAATAAAAAGCAGGTATTTTGTTTTGCCTATGTTCCAGGCTAGGTTGCGCCACGGGCCGAGAATGCTAGGCACGGCGTGGAGGTTGTTGACCTTCTTTGCCCTCTGGAGAGCTGAGGCTAGCCCGAAAAGAGCTGCATTCAACCCTGCTGGCCGAAACGGCTTTGAGTCTTTTGCATGGAGAATTCTAGGTTTCATCTACTTGACCTCCCGGATTTGCCAAGACCACGCGGGTTCGGCTGTTTGAAGGGCTTGCAAGGCTCTCTGGGCTTCGGCCTGGCTGAGCCTTGTTGCGTAGATAAGGTTGCTTGTTTGAACTCCCTCGCCGAGGTTCATAGCTTTGTAGCTTGACTGGCTTGGGGCTTTTCCATAGATTCGGAAAAATCTCTTTGATGTGTCTTGAGTCATTTTTAATCATCTCCTAATTTTGTTGTGAACAGCGGGAGCGAAAACGGCCCTCGGTTTTAGGTGTGGAGAGAAATAAAACTGGAGTGGGCTGGGCTTTGCGCGCCCCCCGTTGTTCATGATGATATTATGCAACATGTCGCCCGGATTGTCAATCGCAAAGTGGGTGTCTGGGTGGTTTTTGTAGTGTGAACGGCAAAACTGAGCAAAACCATGCAAAACCATGCAAAACCATGCAAAACCATGATACGGCTTCTTGGTTATTTCTTTTTATACAACTAA
>OMFB01000107.1_pt1 | contig 15527 bp, 8 predicted proteins | sample 1645571 | NCBI WGS metagenome assembly OMFB01 (sample SAMEA103958166, study PRJEB25191) | human gut metagenome | biome: human-associated habitat [ENVO:00009003]; feature: intestine environment [ENVO:2100002]; material: feces | place: Germany | collected 2013/2015 | reverse complement strand
TTTACGATGTCATATCCCGCTGGAAATCGTTACCTTTGCAGCCCTGAACGATAAATTCATTGACACTATGATATCTGTAGAAGGACTGAAGGTAGAATTTAATGCCACTCCTCTGTTCGAAGACGTCTCTTATGTTATCAATAAGAAAGACCGTATAGCTCTTGTCGGCAAGAATGGTGCCGGTAAGTCCACCATGCTCAAGATATTGGCTGGCATTCAGCAGCCCACTGCCGGCATTGTTGCCGTTCCCCGCGAATGTACTATCGGGTATTTGCCCCAAGTGATGATACTCAGTGACAAGCGCACCGTAATGCAGGAGGCTGAACTTGCCTTCGAGCATATTTTTGAGATGCAGGCGGGCATCGAACGCATGAATCGGCAACTTGCCGAACGTACCGATTACGACAGCGAGGATTACCAGAAACTGATTGACCGCTTCACTCACGAAAACGAACGTTTTCTGATGATGGGCGGCACCAACTACCGTGCCGAAATAGAGCGCACGCTCCAAGGGCTGGGCTTCAGCCGCGAGGACTTTGACCGCTCTACAAGCGAGTTTTCCGGTGGTTGGCGTATGCGTATAGAGCTTGCCAAGCTGTTGCTTCGCCGTCCGGATGTGTTGCTGCTCGACGAGCCTACCAACCACCTTGACATCGAGAGTATCCAGTGGTTGGAGAACTTCCTTTCCACCCGTGCCAATGCGGTGGTGCTTGTCAGCCACGACCGCGCCTTTTTGAACAATGTCACTACGCGTACCATCGAAATAACTTGTGGACGCATTTACGACTATAAAGTGAAATACGATGAGTTTGTGGTGCTTCGCAAGGAGCGCCGGGAGCAGCAACTACGTGCTTACGAGAATCAGCAGAAGCAGATACAAGATACGGAAGATTTCATCGAACGTTTCCGGTACAAAGCTACCAAGGCTGTGCAAGTGCAGAGCCGCATCAAGCAGCTCGAAAAGATAGAGCGCATCGAAGTGGATGAGGAAGACAACTCCTCTTTGCGCCTGAAGTTTGTTTGCAGTAGCCGTAGCGGTAATTATCCCGTTATCTGCGAGGATATGGAGAAATCCTACGGTGGGCACGTTGTTTTCCACGATGTAAATTTGACTATCAACCGAGGAGAGAAGGTTGCTTTTGTCGGTAAGAACGGCGAAGGTAAGTCTACGCTTGTAAAGTGTATTATGGGTGAGATTACGGATTATACCGGTAAGCTTACACTGGGACATAATGTGCAGATTGGATATTTTGCCCAGAACCAGGCACAGCTTTTGGATGAGAGCCTGACTGTATTCGATACGATTGACCGCGTGGCCGTAGGGGATATCCGCCTCAAAATCCGTGATATTCTAGGTGCTTTCATGTTCGGCGGTGAGGCTTCGGATAAAAAGGTGAAGGTGCTCAGCGGTGGAGAGCGTACCCGGCTTGCCATGATAAAACTGCTGTTGGAGCCGGTGAATTTCCTGATTCTCGACGAACCTACGAATCATCTTGACATGCGTTCCAAAGATGTGTTGAAGGAGGCTATCCGCGATTTTGACGGAACGGTGATAATAGTCAGCCATGACCGTGATTTTCTGGACGGACTTGCGACTAAAGTGTACGAGTTTGGTGGCGGACTGGTGAAGGAACATCTGGGAGGAATTTATGATTTCCTGCAAAAGAAGCAGATAGAGAGCCTGAATGAGTTACAGAAATCCCCTTCACTTTCCGCTTCGCCCACTGCCGGTAAGGCGGCATCGGGAAATGTTGGTGCAGAACCGGTTCAACCCTCGGCAGCCAAACTCTCTTATGAGGAGCAGAAGGAGCTTAATAAGAAGCTCAAGAAACTGGAACGTCGCGTTGCCGATTGTGAAGCGGAGATAGAGCAGACGGAGGCTGCCATTGCCATTCTTGAGGCCAGGATGGCCACACCGGAAGGTGCTTCGGACATGTCGCTTTATGAGCAGCACCAAAAACTGAAAGAGCAGCTTGACCGCGTGATGGAAGAGTGGGACGCGGCTACTGTAGAGTTGGAGAATCACTAACTATTATATTTTATATGTTTATGAAAGCAAATCATTTGTTACCCATTGCAGCATTCTGTCTGATGACGGCTTCCTGCAACACCGGCAAGCAGCAGGCTGAACTTACAGCAGGCATCCAGCTCGCCAATCTTGACACAACGGCTCTACCCGGAACAGACTTTTACCAATACGCATGTGGCGGTTGGATGAAGAACAATCCGATTCCTGCTGAATACTCACAGTACGGTTCTTTTACTATCCTTGCAGAAAACAACCGCAAGCAGATTCAAGGACTGATTGAAGAGCTTGCCGCCACCCAGCACGAAGCCGGCAGCGTGGCACAAAAAATCGGTGACTTGTACAAAATCGTAATGGACAGCGTGAAGCTGAACAAGGACGGTGTAGCCCCCATCAAGGCTGAACTCGACCAGCTGGCTGCTTTGAAGGACAAGAAGGAGCTTTATGCCTTGCTGGGCGATATGCAGAAGAAGGGTATCATCGCCTACAACGTGCTGTATGTTGGCGCTGACGAAATGAACAGTAGCATGAATGCTGTACAGACCTATCAGACCGGGCTGAGCATGGGCGAACGTGAATACTATCTGGAGAATGATGAGGCTACTGCCAAAATTCGTGATGCTTTCCGTACACATGTACAGAAGATGTATCAGTTGGCTGGTTTCGACGAGGCTACTGCCAAGAAAGGTATGGAGGTGGTGATGGATGTGGAAACACGTCTTGCCAAGGCTTTCCGCTCTCGTACGGAGTTGCGTGACCCGCATGCCAATTATAACAAGATGAGCATGGAAGAGTTGAAGAAGAATTATCCTACTTTCGATTGGGATGCTTATTTGTCTGCCATGGGCTTGAAGGATGTGAAGGAAATCATCGTAGGCCAGCCCGCTTCACTGAAAGCTGCTGCCGATATTCTGGATACGCTGCCCATTGAACAGCAGAGCCTTTATCTGCAATGGAAATTGATTGATTCTGCCGCAAGCTTGCTGAACGATGCTATGGCAGAACAGAACTTCGACTTCTACAGCCGCACCATGAGCGGTACACAAGAGATGCAGCCCCGCTGGAAGAGAGCGGTAAGCACTGTAAGCAGCGCGCTGGGCGAAGCTGTAGGTCAGATGTACGTGGAGAAATATTTCCCTGCTGCTGCCAAGGAGCGTATGGTGACTTTGGTGAAGAACTTGCAGGAAAGCCTGGGCGAACGTATCCAGAATCTTGCCTGGATGGGTGATTCCACTAAGGTGAAAGCTCTGGAGAAACTGGCTACCTTCCATGTGAAGATTGGTTATCCCGACACTTGGAAAGACTACTCCACACTGGAAATCAAAAACGACTCTTACTGGGCAAACATGGAACGTGCCAACGAGTGGAGCCATGCCGAAATGATAGCCAAGGCCGGCAAGCCGGTGGATAAGGACGAATGGCTGATGACTCCGCAGACCGTCAACGCTTACTATAACCCGACCACCAACGAAATCTGTTTCCCCGCCGGTATCCTGCAATATCCTTTCTTCGATATGAATGCGGATGACGCCTTCAACTACGGTGCCATCGGTGTGGTAATCGGTCATGAAATGACTCACGGATTCGACGACCAGGGTCGCCAGTACGACAAGGACGGTAACCTGAAAGACTGGTGGACTGCTGAAGATGCCAAGAACTTTGACGAGCGTGCCCAGGTGATGGTAAACTTCTTTGATAGCATCGAGGTTGCTCCGGGTGTATATGCCAACGGACGCATGACATTGGGTGAGAATATTGCCGACCACGGTGGTCTGCAGGTTTCTTATCAGGCATTCAAGAAAGCTACGGCTGCCAATCCGCTGCCGGTGCTGGACGGTCTTACTCCCGAACAACGTTTCTTCCTGGCATACGCAGGTGTATGGGCTAATGATATCCGTCCCGAAGAAGTGCTGAACCGCACAAAAAGTGATGTGCACTCATTGGGCGAATGGCGCGTAAACGGTGCATTGCCGCAAATCGGTGCTTGGTATGAGGCATTCAACGTGACAGAAAAAGACCCGATGTTCTTGCCGGTAGAAAAACGTGTATCTATTTGGTAAACCAACAAAATAACCCTTAAAAAAAGGCGGCAGACTGGAAACAGATGCCGCCTTTTTTAATTATACCTAATTTATTGTGTATGAATGTATGTATGAATAAACAAAATTTGTAACTTTGCGCATCAAATACTAATATACGCATACTTTAATACGCAAATCCATGTCTGAAACAAAAAGAATCAAAACAGCTCTGGTATCTGTTTACCATAAGGAAGGTTTGGACGAAATCATTACCAAACTGCATGAAGAAGGTGTAGAGTTCCTCTCAACCGGTGGAACACGTCAGTTTATAGAATCCCTGGGTTATCCCTGCAAGGCAGTGGAAGACCTCACTACATACCCTTCCATCCTGGGCGGACGCGTGAAGACTTTGCATCCGAAGGTTTTTGGAGGTATTCTTTGCCGCCGCGGATTGGAGCAAGACATGCAACAGATTGAAAAATATGAAATCCCCGAAATAGACCTCGTCATTGTTGACCTCTATCCGTTTGAGGCTACCGTTGCCAGTGGTGCCGAAGAACCTGCCATCATCGAAAAGATTGACATAGGCGGTATCTCTCTGATTCGTGCCGCAGCCAAGAACTATAACGACGTGGTTATCATCGCTTCGCAAGCACAATATCAGCCGTTCCGCGACATGCTGATGGAACACGGAGCCACTACTACCATCGAAGAACGCCGTTGGTTTGCCAAAGAGGCTTTCGGAGTGTCTTCACACTATGATTCTGCCATCTTCAACTATTTCGATGGCGAGGAAGGTTCCGCTTTCCGTTGTTCTGCCAACAGCCAGAAGACTTTACGCTATGGCGAGAATCCGCATCAGAAAGGTTATTTCTATGGCAATATTGATGCTATGTTCGACCAGATTCACGGTAAGGAAATCTCTTATAACAACCTGCTCGACATCAATGCTGCCGTTGACTTGATTGACGAATTCAAGGATACGACTTTCGCTATCCTGAAGCATAATAATGCTTGTGGACTGGCTTCACGTCCCACTGTGCTCGAAGCATGGAACGATGCGCTTGCCGGTGACCCGGTATCCGCTTTTGGTGGTGTGCTCATCACTAATGCCGTGATTGACAAGGCTGCTGCCGAAGAAATCAATAAAATTTTCTTTGAGGTGATTATCGCTCCCGATTATGATGTGGATGCGTTGGAAATCCTCGGTCAGAAGAAGAACCGTATTATCCTGGTCCGCAAGCCGGCAGCTCTGCCTAAGAAGCAGTTCCGTTCTTTGCTGAATGGCGTATTGGTTCAGGACCGCGACCTTAAGGTGGAAACTCCAGAAGAATTGAAGACTGTAACTACGAAGGCTCCCACTGCACAGGAAATTGAGGATATGCTCTTTGCAAACAAGATTGTGAAGAACAGTAAGTCGAATGCCATTGTGCTGGCAAAAGGAAAGCAGTTGTTGGCAAGTGGTGTAGGTCAGACCAGCCGTGTGGATGCTTTGAAGCAGGCTATCGAGAAAGCCAAAAACTTCGGTTTCGACTTGAATGGCGCTGTAATGGCAAGTGACGCATTCTTCCCTTTCCCCGACTGCGTGGAAATTGCCGGCAATGAAGGCGTAACAGCCGTCATCCAGCCGGGTGGAAGCATCAAGGATGAACTCTCGTTTGAATATTGCAACGAGCATGGCATTGCCATGGTGACTACGGGATTCCGTCACTTTAAACACTAATTCGGATTTACGATTTGACGATTTACGATTTACGATTTACGATTGAAGTTACATCGTAAGTCTGAATCTCAAATTGTAAACAAGAGGAATATCAATCGTAAATCGTAAATAGTTAAATCGTAAATATTAATGGGATTATTCTCCTTTACACAAGAAATAGCGATGGACCTTGGCACAGCCAATACCATCATCACCACGAATGGCAAGATTGTGGTGGATGAGCCTTCGGTGGTGGCTTTGGACCGTCGTACCGATAAGATGATTGCCGTGGGTGACAAGGCAAAGATGATGCACGAAAAGACCCACGAAAACATACGTACCATCCGTCCGTTGCGCGACGGTGTGATTGCCGACTTCTATGCCTGCGAGCAGATGATACGCGGACTTATCAAGATGGTGAACAACCGTAACCGTCTCTTCTCTCCGTCACTCCGCATGGTAATCGGGGTTCCTTCGGGCAGTACCGAAGTGGAGCTGCGTGCCGTGCGCGACTCTGCCGAGCATGCCGGCGGGCGCGACGTTTATTTGATTTTCGAGCCGATGGCTGCTGCCATCGGTATCGGTATCGATGTAGAGGCTCCCGAAGGCAACATGATTGTTGACATAGGTGGTGGTTCTACGGAAATTGCCGTTATCTCTTTGGGAGGTATCGTAAGTAACAACTCCATCCGCATTGCCGGTGACGACTTGACTGCCGATATTCAGGAATACATGAGCCGCCAGCACAACGTGAAGGTCAGCGAGCGTATGGCTGAGCGTATTAAGATTAATGTGGGTGCTGCCTTGACGGAACTCGGTGAGGATGCTCCTGAAGACTATATCGTTCATGGTCCGAACCGCATCACGGCATTGCCCATGGAAGTGCCGGTATGCTATCAGGAAGTGGCGCATTGCTTGGAGAAGTCTATCTCTAAGATTGAGACAGCCATCTTGAGCGCATTGGAAAATACGCCTCCCGAATTGTATGCCGACATCGTTCACAACGGTATCTATCTTGCCGGTGGCGGTGCATTGCTTCGTGGACTGGATAAGCGTCTGACTGATAAAATAAACATACCGTTCCACATTGCGGAAGACCCCTTGCATGCCGTTGCCAAAGGTACGGGCGTGGCATTGAAGAACGTTGACCGCTTCTCATTCTTGATGCGGTAATGCGAAATTTATTAAACTTTCTCATTAAATATAATTACTGGTTCCTCTTTCTTCTGTTAGAGGTTGCCAGTTTTATTTTATTATTTCGCTTTAATCATTACCAGCAGAGTGTGTATTTCACCTCTGCCAATGGCGTGGCGGGGAAGGTTTATGAAATATCGGGTGGCATCACTTCCTATTTCCACTTGAAGACGGCCAACGAAGACCTGCTCGACCGCAACATGTGGCTGGAGCAGCGGCTTTCGTTTCTGGAAAATGTCTTGAAGGAGAAAGGATTGGACTCCGCCAGGTTGTACAGCATGGAACGGCTTGCTCCTACGGAGTATCAGATATTCAAGGCGAATGTCATAAAGAACAGCTTGAACAAGGCTGACAATTATATCACTTTAGACCGTGGAACAACAGAAGGTATCCGTCCTGAGATGGGAGTTGTAGATGCCAATGGCGTGGTGGGTATTGTGTATAAGACCTCTCCCCATTACTCGTTGGTCATTCCGTTGCTGAACAGCAAGTCAAGCATCAGCTGTAAGATTGTGGGCAGTGATTATTTCGGTTATTTGAAGTGGGAGGGAGGTAATTCCCGTTTTGCCTATCTGAAGGATTTGCCCCGGCATGCCGAATTCAATCTGGGAGATACAGTAGTGACCAGCGGCTATTCCACCGTGTTTCCAGAAGGTGTCATGGTGGGGACGGTGGATGACATGTCTGACTCGCACGACGGGCTTTCGTATCTGTTGAAGATAAAGCTGGCTACGGACTTTGGAAAGGTGAGCAATGTGCGCGTCATTTCCCGCAACGGGCAGGATGAACAAAAGGCATTGGAGTCGAGGGCAGACGAGAAGTGACTAAGAAATTAGGGATTAGGGGTTAAGGATTAGGGATTAATCATCTTTATATCTTATAACTTATACACTCAATAACTTGTAACTCGTAACTTATAACTCATTAGCGTTGTTAATTAATTATCTGCATAAAATAGGATGGTTCATAGGCTTGGTACTGTTGCAGGTGCTGATATTGAACAATGTGCATATTGCAGGATATGCCACTCCATTTCTGTATATCTACTTGATACTGAAGTTTGAGTCGGACACTCCCCGCAATGCGTTGATGTTGTGGGCATTCTTTTTAGGGCTGGCTGTCGACGTCTTTTCCGACACACCGGGGATGAACGCTGCCGCTACGGTGTTGCTGGCTTTCTTGCGCCCCACTTTCCTGCGGCTGTTCGTGCCTCGTGACACGCTGGATACACTGGTTCCGGCCATCCGTACAATGGGGATTCTTCCTTTCCTGAAATATCTGGTTGTGAGTGTGCTGATACATCACGGCTTGTTGCTTACCCTCGAATTCTTCTCTTTTGCCCATATTGGTACGCTGTTGTTGAGAATTGCGGCAAGTACCCTGCTTACTGTGACCTGCATTATGGCTGTTGAGGGAATAAGAAAGAAAGGATAAAGGGATTAAGGATTAGGAATTGATGAAAGACTATACACTGGAAAAGCGGAAATATGTAATTGGAGCGGCGGCTATTGTCATCGTTCTTATTTACGTGTTCCGGCTGTTCGACCTGCAAATCATGACTGATGACTACAAGAAGAACGCGGACAGTAACGCTTTTCTGAACAAGATACAATATCCATCACGGGGGGCTATCTACGACCGTAACGGTAAGTTGCTCGTGTTTAACCAGCCTGCCTATGATATTACGTTTGTGCCTCGGGAGGTGACGCAGCTGGATACACTCGACCTTTGCAGTGCCTTGAACATTACCCGTGAGCAGTTTGACAAACGGATGAAGGACGTCAAGAACCGCTGGATGAACCCCGGTTATTCCAAATACACCCATCAGGTGTTCATGACGCAGCTTTCTGCCGAAGAGTGCGGTGTGTTTCAGGAGAAGCTGTTCAAATTTCCAGGTTTCTATATTCAGCGGCGTACTATCCGCCAATATACCTATAACTCTGCCGGCCATTTGCTGGGAGACATCGGCGAAGTGTCCAAGAAAGACATTGAGAACGATGACTATTATATTCGCGGAGACTATATAGGCAAGCAAGGCATCGAGAAATCCTATGAAAAGTATCTGCGTGGAGAGAAGGGGGTGGAGATTCTGCTTCGTGACGCTCACGGGCGCATCCAGGGACACTACATGGACGGACAGTTGGACCGTTCCTCCGTACCCGGCAAGAACCTGACACTAGGCATCGACATTGACCTCCAGATGTTGGGCGAACGGCTGCTTCAACACAAAATCGGTGCCATTGTGGCCATCGAACCGGCTACGGGTGAGATTCTGTGCATGGTTTCCTCGCCTACCTTTGACCCTCATCTGATGATAGGGCGCCAGCGGGGAAAGAACCACCGCCTGCTGCAGATGGACAAGCGGAAGCCTTTGTTGAACCGTGCCATCATGGGAGCTTATCCGCCGGGCTCCACCTTCAAGACGGCGCAGGCACTGACTTTCCTTCAGGAAGAGATTATCCACGAAGATTATCCGACTTTCCCTTGTGCGCATGGTTTCAATCATAAAGGCCTTCATGTGGGATGTCACGGACATGGTTCGCCTCTGTCGCTGATTCCTGCCATCGCTACCTCTTGTAATTCCTATTTCTGTTGGGGATTGTATCGCATGTTCGGTGATAAAAAATACGGTTCGCCGCAGAATGCCATTACCGTATGGAAAGACCACATGGTATCGCAGGGCTTCGGCTATCGGCTCGGTACCGACCTCCCCGGCGAACAGCGTGGACTGATACCGAATGCAAAGTTCTACGACAAGCCCTATCGGGGTTCGTGGAACGGTCTGACGGTGATTAGTATCTCCATCGGGCAGGGAGAGATTCTCGCCACCCCGTTGCAGATAGCCAATCTGGGTGCCACCATTGCCAACCGGGGGCATTTCATTACTCCGCACATCGTGAAGGAGATAGAAGACAATGAACTGGACAGCATCTATCGCAATCCCCGTTATCCCACCATCGACCGCGAATATTATGAAATGGTGGTGAAAGGCATGCGTGCCGCTGTAGACGGAAGTACGGGTAGCGCCACTTGCCGCATGGCGGGAGCCATCCTGCCGGGTGTGGAGGTCTGCGGAAAGACGGGCACGGCACAGAACCGCGGCAAGGACCATTCTGTCTTTATGGGCTTTGCCCCGATGGACAACCCTAAGATAGCCATTGCCGTCTATGTGGAGAACGGTGGTTTCGGTGCCACGTATGGCGTACCTATCGGTGCCATGATGATGGACCAGTATCTGCATGGAAAGCTGTCGCCCGAGAATGAGATACGGGCGGAAGAATTCAGTAACCGGGTGATACTTTACGGAGATGAGGAGAGATGATGATTAGGGATTAAGGATTAGGGGTTAGGGATGAACGGTGAGTGACTTCAATAGTAAATAGTAAATAGTAAAATCGTAAATAAATTGGTGACAAGGAGAGATAGCATATGGAAATCATTGGACTGGGTGACGATTGTCGTTTACCTGCTGCTGATTGTATTCGGCTGGTTCAGTGTCTGTGGGGCGAGTTATGATTATGGTGACCGTGACTTTCTGGACTTCTCTACGCGTGCCGGCAAGCAGTTTGTCTGGATTATATGTTCCTTCGGGCTGGGGTTTGTGCTGCTGATGCTGGATGATTCCCTCTATGACATGTTCTCCTACCTTATATATATAGGGCTGATGCTGTTGCTGATTGTCACGATATTCATTGCGCCCGACACGAAAGGGTCGCGGTCGTGGCTCATTCTGGGGCCGGTCAGTTTGCAGCCGGCGGAGTTTGCCAAGTTTGCCACGGCGCTGGCGCTTGCCAAGTATATGAGCGCCTACTCGTTTACGATGAAGAATTGGAAAAGCTCCCTTATGCTGGCTTTCTTGATTCTTTTCCCCATGTTGCTGATTATCCTACAGCGGGAGACGGGTTCGGCATTGGTGTACTCTGCATTTTTCCTGATGCTTTATCGGGAGGGAATGCCGGGCGTGGTACTGTTCTCGGGTATATGTGCAGTGGCCTACTTTGTGGTGGGCATCCGTTTTGATGCGGTGATGATTGCCGATACACCGACGCCTATCGGAGAATTTGCCGTGCTGCTGATGGTACTGCTCTTTGCCGGAGGTATGGTGTGGGTTTATAAAAAGCGCTGGGAACCCACACGGAATATTATCGGCGGTTCGCTGGGAGTGCTGCTCGTGGCTTATCTGATTTCGGAATACGTGGTACCCTTCAACTTGGTGTGGGTGCAGTGGGGGCTTTGTGCACTTGTTGTCGGGTATCTTGTCTTTCTTTCTTTAAGCGAGCGCCATTTATCTTATTTTCTGATTGGGCTGTTTGCTTTGGGTTCGATAGGTTTCCTCTACTCCAGCGACTACTTCTTCAATAAAGTGCTGGAGCCCCATCAACAGATACGTATCAAGGTGGTGCTCGGTATGGAAGAGGACCTTGCTGGTGCCGGCTATAACGTGAACCAGTCGAAGATAGCCATCGGCTCCGGGGGGCTGACCGGCAAAGGTTTCTTGAATGGTACGCAGACAAAGCTGAAGTATGTGCCGGAGCAAGATACGGACTTCATTTTTTGCACCGTGGGTGAGGAGGAAGGATTCGTAGGGTCTACGGCTGTACTGTTACTGTTCCTTATTCTTATTTTACGGCTGATTGTCGTGGCCGAGCGGCAGCAATCTCCCTTTGGCCGGGTGTATGGTTATTCTGTGCTTAGTATATTCTTGTTCCATCTATTCATCAATATAGGCATGGTGCTGGGGCTGACCCCCGTCATCGGTATCCCGTTGCCTTTCTTCAGTTACGGAGGTTCTTCTCTCTGGGGATTCACAATCTTGCTGTTTATCTTTCTGCGGATTGATGCGGGACGTAATCGTCGAATTTAGTTATGACCGTTTCCTTGTGGGACATACGAATGGACTTGATTATCATTACATTGCATTTACACATTGTTTACATCGTAATGTAACGGTCGTTACACCGCATTGTAACGTCCTTTACGCTGTATCGTAACGACTTTTACGCTATATTGTAACGCCCTTTACATGCTGGTGTAACGGTCGTTACATCCTGGCGTAAAAGACGTAACGCTACGAGGTAAGAGGGCAAGTTATGATACCCCGCCCGTTTCCGCTTCAAGGAGACGTGAGTGGGAGACTGAGGTGGTTGTTAGAAGAAGGTAATAAAGAACAATAGGGAGTTCCTATCTCTTCAGTTTGATGCCGATGTCATTGATTCCTTGCAGCCTTTCGTCCGGTAGCGTATAGGCCACTTTAAAGAGGTAGGTGCCGGGTTTGCCGATTCGAACGCTTCCTGCGGGAACGGCAGTCTGATAGAGACCTCCCCAGCCGTCACCTTTCCAGATTCCTTCTTTGTCCGCGAGGATTAGCTGTATGGTGTCCGTGGGTGACGGAATGGAATCTGCGGTGGTGTAGCAGATGGATAGAGGTAGATTCTGATAGGGGTAGTTGCTTCGGTTACGAACTTCCAAAGACAGTTTGTAGTAGGTCAGTGAGTCGGTGACCTTCACGTCGAAAGAGAGCGTGTCTTCGCGCAGCCAGCCTTCGGTGGGAAGGGATTGGAAGGAATGGTATACGGTCTGTTTGTCGCAAGCGCTCAGCAGGCTTGCGACAAACAGTAGTATGATACCTTTCAGGCAGAGATTCCTATTCTTGAGCCGGTTTGTCATTTTGGGCAGGTCTTTCACCTTGAGGTTTGGGCTTATTGTTACGGGGCGGACGACGGTTGTTATTGTTCCGTTGTTGACGTTCGCCTTGTTGCTGTTCACCTTGTTTGGGTGCTTGCCGGTCTTGTTTCTGTCTCGGTTGCCGGTCTTGCCTGGATTGTTCTCTCTGGTTGTTGGATTGCGGAGCACCCTGCTGCTCACCTCCTTGCGGACGACCGTTTCCACTCTTTTTCTTTCTCTTGTTACGGCTGTTGTTGCTGTTCTCGCCACCGTTGCCGTCACTGCCACTCTTGCCTTTCCGGCTGCGGTCAAAGCGGGTGAGGCTCTCTTGTTCCAGCAAGTCCACCGGCTTTTTGGGTTCGGAACGATGGGTTTCTTCTATCAGGCTGTCGGGCTTGATGCCACGTCTGTTCAAACCGATAATCTCGAAGGCGCGTCTGCCGCTGATGGTCACCAGGTTGGCGGGGATGTTCTTGTCACTTGAGTAGGTTATCTGGTTGCTCAGAATGTCGGCTTTGAAGAAGAAGAACTCGCCGTCTTTGGTTTCCAGGGTAATCTCGCGTGAGGGCAGGCGTTTCTGTGCTTCCACGTAGCAGTCCACTTCGTAGTTGAGGCAGCACTTCAGCTTGGCGCATTGTCCGGCAAGTTTCTGCGGATTCAGTGATATGTCCTGGAAGCGTGCAGCGCTGGTAGATACCGACACGAAGGAGGTCATCCAGGTGGCGCAGCAGAGTTCGCGTCCGCAGGGACCGATGCCACCAATGCGTCCGGCTTCCTGGCGGGCACCAATCTGTTTCATTTCGATGCGGATGTGAAACCGTTCGGCGAAGACCTTGATTAGCTCGCGGAAATCCACGCGCTCGTCGGCGATGTAGTAGAAGATCGCCTTGATCTTGTCGCCTTGGTACTCCACGTCGCCGATTTTCATATTGAGTCCCATTTCGGCGGCGATCTGGCGTGCGGTGATCATCGTTTCGTGCTCCAGAGCGATGGCCTCCTGCCAGCGTTCGATGTCGTAGGGTTTGGCCTTGCGGTAAATCTTCTTGAATTCGCCGTTGTAGGGGTTGAAACCCACGCGGCGCATTTGGCGGGCTACCATGTCGCCCGTCAGGGAGACGATGCCGATGTCGTGTCCCGGCGAAGCTTCCACAGCGACGATGTCGCCCCGTTCCAGCGGCAGATTATTGACGTTTTGGTAGTAGGAGCGCCGGGTGTTCTTGAAGCGCACTTCGAAAATATCGGTCGGCGTGTGTTGCGGGTATTGCTCCAGCCAGGCTGTTTCGTGCAGTTTGTAGCAACCCTCGCAAGGCTTGGCTGCGACCCCTTCGGGGGCGTAGTAGAACGTGCAGCCGCGACCGATTTCGGGCTTGGGCGCTTTCGTATATGGTTTGGTGTTATCCATTGGAGTCATAAATTTCGGTAAAGATAGTGAAATCCGGGAGCAATGCCAAATTTATTCGGCTGAGACTCCGGCATATTCCCGCCGGGCGGATGTGCGTCGCTGCCGGGAAGCGGAGATCCCGGATTATCGGATGCCGGCCTTCCAGCGCCGGATATCGCGGCGGTAGCGGACGATCAGCAGTACGGCGGCCGTCGTAAGACCGACGGTGAAGCCCAGAATCAGCCCCTGTGCGCCCATTCCCAATGTAAAGCCCAACAGGTAACCCACCGGCAGGTTCAGCAGCCAGTAGGATACGAAGGCGATCGGCATGATGATCTTCACGTCCTGAATGCCCCGCAGGATACCCACCGAGACGTTCTGGATGCCGTCCGACAGTTGGTAGAGCGCAGCGAAGACCATCAGGTTCGAGGCGATGGCGATCACCTCGGCGTTGGTGGTGAAGAAGGTCGGGATCACGTTGCGCATCGTGATGAAAACCAGCGCTGCGAGGGCGTTCCACGCCAGCACGAGGTGGTACGACGCCTTGGCCGCCAGCGACAGCTCCCCGATGTTGCGGGCACCGTAGCAGTGCGACACGCGGATGGTGGTGGCCGCGCCGATCGACATGACGATCATAAAGGCGCAGTTGCCGATGGTCGTGGCGATCTGGTTGGCGCTCATCGTCTCCTTGTTGAACCACCCCATCATAATTCCCGTGCCGACGAAGGCCGAGGCTTCGAGGAACATCTGCATCGAGATCGGCAGGCCCATGTGCAGCAGTTGTCTGACCGACGCCCACGAGTAGTTGCGCGGCGAAAAGCCTTCGAGATAGACGCGGTATTTGCTGCGGCTGTAAAAGTAGCCGATCATCAGCATCGGGGCGATGATGCGCGACATCAGCGTGCCCAGGCCCGCGCCCTCGGCGCCCATCTCGGGAAATCCGTAGCGGCCGTAGATGAACACCCAGTTGAAGCCGATGTTCGCGAGGTTGGCCGCGATCGTGACGAACATCTCGACCTTCGTGTTGCCCACGCCTTCGAGGAACTGCTTGAAGGTGAAGAACAGCATGATGAACGGCATGCTCCACACCAGCATCCTGTAATAGGGGATGGCCATGTCGACCACTTCGGCGGGCTGGCCGAGGTGGTACATCAGCGGAATGACGGCGTACTGCACGGCGGCCATCGCCACGCCCAGCAGTCCGTAGAAGAGAATGCCGTTCTGGAGCAGTCCCGACGATTTCTCGCGGTCGCCCTGCGCGTAGAGTTCGCCCACGAGGGGCGTCATGCCCAGCGCGATGCCGATGGCGGCGATGAAAAGGATGAAGAACACCGCCCCGCCGAACGATACGGCGGCCAGCGGCACAGGATCGTCGCCGCCGTAGCGGCCGACCATCAGGTTGTCGGCCACTTGCGTGAGGATTTGTCCCAATTGCGTCAGTACGACGGGCAGGGCCAGCCGCAGGTTGGATTTGTACTGGTCTTTGTATTTCGAGAAACTGTACATCGGTTTTCCGGATTAGGGTGCAAAGATAGCCAT
>OMFB01000096.1_pt1 | contig 16754 bp, 17 predicted proteins | sample 1645571 | NCBI WGS metagenome assembly OMFB01 (sample SAMEA103958166, study PRJEB25191) | human gut metagenome | biome: human-associated habitat [ENVO:00009003]; feature: intestine environment [ENVO:2100002]; material: feces | place: Germany | collected 2013/2015 | reverse complement strand
GCGAACAAGGCGAGCCGATAATATCGCTCTTTTCTTCGTATTCGTACATAGCCTGTGCATTGAGATTAAAACTTAATATTCCATGTGCCCTGCGAGAATGTCCGGAAACTCACGTACTCGTCTTTGAGTGCGTATGTCAGAATGCGGATGTAAATCTCGTCTTTGGCATCCAGCGATTCCACCAGCTTGTCTATTTCTTTTTCCGGGTAAACCCAAAGGGATGAGAATTGTGCATCGAGCATGTCTTCCGAACGCTCGATGAAGCAATCGGCAAAATTGTCGTCCAAAAAAGCCTCTACTTTGTCGAGGTCTCGTTCGTTCTCCGTACTTGCGAAGAAGAGATTCGTTGCGTAGTCTGCCATAATCTTAAATTTTGAGTTTCTTTTTTCCCTTATGTAGCATCAGCTACTTTCGGGCTTGATTGAAAATTATGTCGCCTCAAAAGGTGTTATGGCTGTTTTTGCAGGGTTTCACGATCAAATACTACCTCTGCGAAGCGGAGCGTGGAGATTTTATCGTGAACCGTCAGGCTCTGACCTTGCAGAAAAAAAGACATGACAGATACCTTTGCGACACAATTCTCATCAGACAGACCGAAAGTTGATGTGCAAGATGGAAATGTAGAAAGATACAACGGTAGGATCTAAAGCGGGGAGTTCGTTAAACAGGAACGACGTACAAAAGGCAGGTTGCTGGCCAAAAGAAAAAGAGATAAGCGTTCTTGTTGCCGATGTCCGTCATTTCGACGTTGTGAAAAAGGTTTAGTTTAGAACTTGAATAGATATACAACAAACCAGACTAAACTCCTATAATCGACCTTTTGCGTGGATTACATAAATTTTTCATATCTTTGGGAAACGGAACCTCCGATATGGAATAAAAAGCGATTCTATATTTGCTCTTTTTTTCTTTTGGCCAGCAAAATTCCGTCCCCAGTTCGTCCCCCAGCATATTTTTAAGCGTTGTAATAAACTAAACATCAATAATATACCACAACATAACATTTTTTTTTCGAGAAATTATCAAAATTCGCTTGCGTAATCCATAAGAATAGGGGCTGAGCAGTCAGCCCCGACGAGCTTTCCATGCACGACAACTGCATAAATATACTAATTATCGTTAACCATATTCAGTTTTCTTATTATAGTCCATTTTTCTTTCCATTTTAAATAGCTTCCTGTCAGAAACTCAAATTATTGAAATACAGTTCAAAATACTTTCCAAAGGCACTTCCGGCTGGGTGTCGTGGTTTCCGACTCCCCCTCCGGAGCCGTTTTAAGGAGGATTTCCCGTCATATTACGGCTGGAACAGTTTGTAATCCCGTCCTGTGATCTTCCTTATCACGTCGGCGTTTTCCTTAATATGTTCAACCGGTATGCGGCTTATAACACCGGAAACAGTGAAATCCTTACGTCTGACCGCCCAGACAATGTCTGAGATACATTCGTACACCTGTGCGTCAATATGCAGGGGCTTGCGCCGGTTGGATGAAAAGTTGTTCAGGAGGGCTTCAATATATTTTTTACCTCTTCCTCCGTTATCGTCTTTTTACTCTCCGGCCGGGATGAAGATTCCTTGTGGGGTACCACCTCTTCCAGATCCCCGGAAATGCAGCTCAAATATGAGCCTTTGGCGGCAACTATATCCAGTATCTCCTTCTCGTTGATATGATACGGATTTGGTTTTTTCCTTTCAATGCTGTCCATAACTATGATTTATACATTAATTCCATGTGACAATTGGGCGTTTTGTAAGGCGGACGTTCCCGATGACGGATTATCGTCCTACGCCGCAAAGAAAAAAAGAATAAACGTGGGAAAGGGTACCTTGTCAGCTATAGTCATATATAGACATGAATAGTCAATACCGGCAAAAGACATGACAAACGGCTGTCCGGCGGGAGGTCTGGATTCTCCCCGACGTTGCCGGGATTGTGATATATCAGGTCATGGAGATATTGGCAGACTGCATTATCGGGATAATGACATACCAAGTTACGGATATTGTGATAGATTATGTCGTTGGAGTGTGGAAGTTGCCATAGGGAGGCTCTTTCAGCAAACGGAAGTACGGAAGGTACAGATATTATTGCAGCCATCATCAACAAAGACCGGAACATCACATTGGGAGAACGGTGCTTATCTGCGATATGATTATCATTTCCTCCAGTCATTTTGTATTGAAAGACCGGGAAAAAGTGGTGACGGGTTTGTAACTCTTTATATTTGTAGCTTTGCTATCGACCAGGGCAATGAATAGTACCCGACAATCCAGTTCTTTATCATATCCAATAAATGAAGAAATAGGGCGGCATATCAACGAATACCCACACCGGGGAGTGACGATTATCAATACAACCGGCTTTTATACAGGACGAGAAGTAAAGATGATGTTTATATTAGCCGGGAAGAGGGAAGCGCCGGTCAGCTTCCGGCTGATAAAAAATATAGACACGGAGGCTTTTGTTTCACAAAGTGCCGTTATAGGAGTTTATGGAGAAGGATTCGATCATATCAAAGTAGAATAAGAAAGAAATAAAAAATGATAATGATCATCATGAAAAGCGGCATCTGCCGTGCTTTTGTTCCCGACACAGGATGCGGTGTGACGCAATGGTTCGCATTCGGCGGTGAAATGGCCGCAAGCATGTCATGCTACTATGGACAGACCGCATCAACGATAGAGATAGAAGCGGAAACGGACTGTGAGATGTTTATCGTGGACAAACCGACTTTGGAAAACCTATGTTCCACACAAATAATCCTAAGAAACAATTTGTAAAATTCGAAACAGAAAAGTATGAAGACAATCATTGCAGAGAAATTATCATAACTTGTGATAATTTTTCGGCCAAAATACTACCCGCAGGGCTGGAGATTTTTTCCGAAAACAGGAGGCTTGACCTTGCATTCCCGTCCAATCCCGGAATTACCTTTGCGCCCAGAACGGAAATGACTGCCTGATGCGGCGTCACTGAAAGACGCGAAAATGGAGGTAAACGGAAGTGGAGGCAGATTAGACAGGAAAACTTCAAAAGAGAAATCTGTGAAAAAAAGAAATCCCCAAAAGGAAAAAAAGGGACATAGCCGGAAGCGTGAAACCGGGCAAACCACCGGCAAGGAAGTATGATTTTATATGTCTGGCCGAGCGTGTCCGGTCGGACATATAAAATCATTCTTCCCGGTTTGCCTGCCGTGCATAACGGCTTGTTCCATTTATGGATCGGGCGGTCAGACACGGCTTTCCGCTTACGGCTCAAAGGAACAGCGAAAAAGAAATCGTCTGCGAACCCGTAAAAGCACCTCTCTGGCATAAGCACAAAAGAAATGGGCCTTGCATCATCAGTCTAAACTGTTGTTTAGGCGTGAGGCAAAGCCCTTTTCTCCGCTTATGCGGCAGTCGGCATACGTTCATCCAAAATTCTTTTGGGCGATGGTGTGCCGACGGATAAAACAGCTTTTACGGAAAAACTTGTATGAGATAGAAAAAAAATTAGGGAGATTCATTTCAAAATCTCCCGTTTTATTGTTACTTTTGCATATGAAGAGTTCTTTGAAGGTTACGCAACGCGCAGAAAGATGATGCAGTAGATAACTAACTAAATCGTAACCTATTACTATCATGAGCAATTAACCTACGCTCATTTCCAATGAATTACACTCTTTTCGTAACTTCATGGCGCAAAGCTACTATCTTTTTGCCATTTTCAGATACAGATGACACAAAGCTTTTATTTTTTAAACACGAACAACGCAGATGATACGGATAAGTATAAAAACAACTTCGTATCATCTGCGACGTTCGGATTTAAAAGCAATCAGAATAAATCCCAAGTGGGTATATCATCACTCCAGTGATGGTCTTTCGGGAAAGGCTGTCCACCCCATGCCTTGGCTTGTGTGCAAGGTTGTGCGGCATCTGTCCAGAACGGATGTGCGGCAGGAAGCCCCAGCGGAAGGAATGCCAGTGATGTCATATAAAGACTGCCGTTATTGGTGTACCAATCCGCCACATTGGGCTGACGGCCTGCAAAACCGATGGTCAGGAATCCCGCCTCATTGAAGTTCTCGGTGTTGTCATACATCCGGTGCATCACAGAAGTCAGTGCGGCACGCGCCTGTCCGTTGCTCACCCCTTCGGGCAACTGCTGATACCAAGCCATCAGCGCCAAGGGTTGCATAGTGGCCAAACGATAAGGAATGGAACGGCCGAATACCGGGAAAGTACCCTCAGGAGAAATCAAGCGTTCCAGTACAAGGCTGAATTTCCTGGCACGTTTCAAGGCGCGGTCATAATATTTTTTATAATGAATACGAGTGTATTTCCCTGCATCCTTCATGCCCTGCAACGTTTCCAGATACATGGGATGGAAGACATAACTGCTATAATAGTCGAAAGCGAAAGAAGGGCCGTCCGCATACCAGCCATCTCCCGTGTACCATTCCTCCACCTTGCGGATAGCCGAATTGATACGGTATTCGTCACATTCCGCTCCTGCCTTTGCCAGGAAACTCTCGATGGTAGAAGAAAACAGCAGCCAGTTGGTGTAAGGCGGGTCCACACGGCGCAACTGGGTAAATTCTTCAAAATAACGTTTCTTGGTTGTGTCATCCAAAGGCATCCAAAGCTGGTCGTAAGCACGTAGAAAACTTTCGGCCACGTATGCCGCATCCACCAAGGCCTGTCCGTGTCCTCTCCACAACAGATAATCGGGATTGGCAGGGTCCACCGCATTGGCATAGCTTTTCAATGCCCATTCACGGAGTTGCTTGCGCATCTGTCCCTCTTCCGTATCATCATCGGGAAGTGTCAGCCAGGGAGCGACACCTGCCATAAGGCGTCCGAAGGTTTCCATATAAGTCACCCCTTTGTTACGTCCATCCCAATTAGGGCTCACCTCTACCAGCATATTCTTTTTCAGATTACCTTCCGCCATATTGCTCAGTACGGGAGCTGCCATCTTATAAAGCAAATTGCACCAGTAGGCGCGATCCTGATTTTCAGGAGCTTCCAGATAACGGACATATTCACAAGCAGCCAATAGAAAAGCACCTACCCCGAAATTAGCTTCAGAATCAGCATCGACTACTTGTCCCGGAATGGCCTTCTCACCAATCGGCTGTACGTAACCAATCTTGCCATTCTTCTGCAAAGCAGTCTTTGTCAAATAGTTCCATGCTTTATCTATCACCGGTTTGTACACAGCCTCATCCAGATAGCCATTATTGATTCCCCAAAGGAAACCGTAAGTAAAGAAAGCCGTTCCGCTGGTTTCCGGTCCCGGAGCATGAGTGGGATCCATCATGCTACGGGTCCAATAGCCTTCCGGTTGCTGGATGGCTGCGACTGCTTCGGCCAGTTTCACATACTTGTTTACGAAAAAAGAACGATGCTCGTAATCAGCGGGAAGATCTTTCAACACCTTCGCCAGTCCGGCAAGCACCCATCCGTCACCACGTGCCCAAAAGTCCTTCTTTCCGCTGGAAGTCTTGTGTTTAGGATAAACATATTTGGCATCCCGATAATACAGGCCGGTTTCCCGGTCGAGCATGATACTATCCGAATATACAATATATTCATACAATTTATCCAAATAGAGATGATTACCCGTCACCTTATACAGTTTGGTCATGACAGGCATTACCATATACAGACCATCGCTCCACCACCAGTAATCATGATTGGGTGTACTCATCTCATACTCCATCACTTCGCGGGCACGGGCTATCTTATAGTTGTCCGGAAGAATAGTATAAAGGTCGATATATGTCTGAAAACAAACCTGATAATCTCCGAACAATACATATTCATCACTCTCACCGTAAGAGTATTTCCATTTAGACTTATCCTTTTCCTTGGCTCCCTTCCATTCATTGTGTATAGCCCAGGTTTCAGAATATGCACGGTAGTTTTCATTACCGGTCAGAAAGTATGCCTCCATGTTTCCGGTGTGGTAAGCGGCATTGTCCCAAAACGAACGGACTTCGGGCTTGTTATGCGTTTGCCAATAAGTGTTTACCTTGTCTATAATCCCCCGTACTTCCTTGGCTTCGGAAGAAGGTTTGGCGGCAACCTGCATGGAAAGCAGCAAGGTACCTGCACAAACAAGGGTTTGTTTCAATAATTTGTTCATCATATTAATAATTTATCAATTTGCCAATTTACTAATGTGTTAATGTGCTTGCGCTATATGCCGCATGGTCATTGGCAAATCAGCACATTATTTACAATTCCAACACATAAACCATTTGCGGTTCTGTTTCCACCTGCTTCTCGCCATCTCCCTGTCGGGTATCCTGTACATAAATATGAAGTTGCTTCTTCATTTTCCATAACTCCGTGTCATGACTGGGTTCCCACGCATTTACGGCAAAATCCGTCAGGTCTTTCACGTGCCATTCACCAAACTGTATGTCTTTGGTATAGTACATGGAAACTTTGCTTCCACGTTCCTGGTCACGGAACAGATAGTACACTTCTCCATTGTCCACCACCATCCGGGGACGGGACATGGGAATCATCTTGGTTCCTCCCCCTTTGAGTGAGAAAGGGGTCTTGCGTTCGGAAACCTGTCGGTTGTGCCAGTTCACGCCATCATGCCAAACGATGCGGTATTGGGGAACATCACTATCGGGATTGCGCCAGTAGGTAGCGATGTACGGATGACCTCCGGCATCCGTACTCATACTGGTCTGGTTTATCAGTTCGGCATTCTGAGGAATACGGCAGGCATATTCGGCATTGCCCAGGCGGATAGGAAGCTCATACTTCTGTCCGTTGGTCTTATACCAGGTTCTACCTCCGTCAAAAGAACGGGCGTAGCATAAGTCATGGTTGGTTTCCACATGCCAGGTTTCACGCCACACCCAGGAAAGATGAATGGTTCCTGATTGGTCCACATACAACTGCCAATAGGCATTCCGCTCGTTTTCTCCATCTACAAGGACATCCTGCACACGCTCCCACTTACGGGATTTCACATCATATCGGTTCATTACCATATTTCCTCTTCCGGAAGCGCCCGAGCGATATACAAAAAGCAAACCGCCATCAGCCAACAAATGAAATTCAGGATAGGTCACATCTTCTTCTTCGTTGCCTATCATCGGCTCTTTATCTCCCAAAACAAGTGTATCGGGGGCAATGCTGCGGCAATAGTTCAGTTTATGTCCGTGGTGGTCAAAAGAAAGATGAAGATAGCCGTCGCCGTCCACCATCATACTGATAATGTTATGTGCATCTTTTACATGTCCTTTGTATTGGGTACGGTGCAAAATCCATTCCCCAGTGCCCAGACGGCGTTTGCCTAACATCAGCCATCCTTCAGCGTCATAATAAGAAATGTATTGTGTGTTTCCATGCGTCACAATGGAGTTATTACGGAATACAGTAGTATTTACCGAAGTACTGCTAAAGCCTTTCCCCACTTCAACCAGACGTTGGGCACGAACAGAAAAAGCCACACAGCATAATGCGATTAGTAGAAATAAGTTCCTCATAGCAATTCTATTGATAACATTGCAAAAGTAACTGATTTCTGTAATAACACGGGATAATAATTCGGCAGGAAGGAGTCAGAAAACGGTCAAAACCGATTATTATATCTATTTTAAAGAAAAATTCAGAGAAATAATAAAGAAGAAAGATTCTATGATTACATTTACCATAGAGGCAGACTATGTGAAGGATCATTCCCCAAAGGATCTTTGCCATTCATGTTTCCATGCAGCATATATAGAAATCCCACCAGGGTGGAATGGGCATTTCACCCTGGTGAGAGCGTAGTTCCACCTTTGTGAAATGGCAGTTCCACCCAGGTGGGACAATATACCTATACAAGTGCAAACAGCACATTTAATAGTTACTTTGGACTTTTGACACATTCATCCTCCTACTGTGAATGAAACTGCCAACCGGTTAACTATAATATTTCCTGAAGCTGGCTCAACTTCATACTGTTGGAACCTTTAATCAGAATATAATATCCTTTCGGCTTATATCTTTCCAACGACTCTTTCAATGCAACCACATCTTTAAAATGTTCAAAGGACGGAATCACTTTGCCAAACTCCTCTCCTGCCAAAAGTACCCGGTCAAATTTACATTCATCCAGATAATCCGCAATCTTCTGATGTTCCTCATGACTGGTTTCTCCCAGTTCTTTCATATCACCCAGAATAACCATTTTATGAGCGACATTCATCAACCGGAAATTCTCCAAAGCCGCCATCATACTGGTAGGATTCGCATTGTATGCATCAACTATCAGTTTATTATCCGTGGTTTCTGTCAATTGCGAACGGTTATTATGAGGAACATACGCCTCCAGTGCCTCACAAATCTGCCGGGACGGTACACTGAAGAACCGGCCTACCGTAATGGCTGCCAATGCATTCTTCATGTTATAACTGCCGATAAGGTGGGTATTCACCTCGAACTTCTGTCCCTCGTGTTCCCACTCAAACGAAAGAAACGGAGCACAAGCGCCCAGCTTGCCGCTGATATAAAGTCCCTCTCCTCCTTCCATACCATAACAAATACGGGTAAGACCCTGAGAGATAGCTGTGAGATACTCATTGTCCTTGTCAATGAAAATAATATGCTTGCCATTGTAACGCAGATGCTCATACAACTCACCTTTAGTCTTGATGACCCCTTCAAAAGACCCGAAGCCTTCCAAATGCGCCTTACCCACATTAGTGATCATACCGTAATCCGGTTCTACAATACGGGTCAGTGCCTTGATTTCACCCGGATGGTTCGCTCCCATCTCGATGACAGCCAGTTCATGCTCGGGAGTCAGCCTCAGCAAAGTCAGAGGAACACCGATATGGTTATTCAAGTTACCCTGTGTATAAAGCACTTCATATCTTTTTTGCAGCACTGAGGCTATCAATTCCTTGGTAGTAGTCTTCCCATTGGTTCCCGTGATGCCGATGATTCGGGTACCCATTTTATGCCGGTGATAATTAGCCAGTTCCTGCAATGCTTTCAAGCAATCGTCTACTAACAAGATACGCGGATGCCCATCGGCGGCATATTCTTTTTCATCTACTACGGCATACTGGCAACCTTTTTCCAGCGCCTGAAGCGCGTATGCATTTCCATTGAATGTTTCCCCTTTCAGAGCTATGAACATAGAGCCCTCAGGGCAGTTACGGCTGTCGGTAGTTACCTTGCCGCATTCCGTAAAACACTTATATAAAGCTGAAATATCCATCTTTCGCTTTGCTTTTAAATTAAGTTGCAACAAAGATAACTGAAAAATAGTTCATGAAATAACAAAAACTCAAGAATTGTGCGTACTTTTGTACGACCTAAATGACAAGCCGTAAACAATGGAAACCAAAACCGTCAAATATATTAATGTTAATGGGAAACTGATGGATCTCTCCCATCCGCAAGTAATGGGAATCCTGAATGTGACACCCGATTCTTTCTATGCCGGCAGCCGGCAGCAAACGGAAAAAGATATTATCAACCGTACCTCCCAAATAATAGAAGAAGGAGCTTCCATCATTGATATAGGTGCCTATTCCTCACGTCCCAATGCCGAGCACATCAGCCCCGAGGAAGAGATGCGCCGTCTGCGTACCGGACTGGAAATCATCAATCGCTATCATCCCGGTTGTGTGGTGTCCGTGGACACTTTCCGTGCGGATATAGCCCAGATGTGTGTAGAGGAGTACGGAGTGGCAATCATCAATGACATTGCCGCCGGAGAAATGGACCCGCAGATGTTCGACATGATTGCCAGGCTGGGAGTACCTTATATTATTATGCATATGCAAGGCACGCCGCAAAATATGCAAATGAATCCGCATTATGACAATCTGTTGAAAGAAGTCTTTCTCTATTTCTCGGAAAAAGTACAGAAATTACGCGACTTAGGAGTAAAAGATATTATTCTGGATCCTGGTTTCGGTTTCGGAAAAACAGTGGAACATAATTACCAGTTGATGAATCATTTGGAAGAATTCAGCCTGTTCGAACTACCGTTACTGGTCGGCATATCACGTAAATCAATGATTTACAAGCTACTAGGCGGAACCCCTGATGATGCCTTGAACGGAACAACAGTGCTGGATACCATTTCCCTACTAAAAGGAGCGGATATTCTCAGAGTGCACGATGTAAAAGCTGCTGTAGAAACCGTGAAGATAGTACAGAAGATGAAAGACTCTGCTGCCTTTTAATTCTTAATTTTCAATTTTTAATTCTAGAAAGATGTTTATTGATTTTAGTATAAAAGACCTCATCGATATCCTGCTGGTAGCCTATCTGCTTTATCAGACTTACCGTCTGATGAAAGATTCGGGTTCTATCAATATCTTCATCGGTATCCTGGTATTTATAGGTATCTGGCTGATTGTATCTCAGGTTTTGGAAATGAAACTGCTAGGGTCTATCTTCGATAAATTAGTCAGTGTAGGTGTCCTAGCCCTGATTATTCTTTTTCAGGATGATATACGCCGGTTCCTTGTCACACTGGGCTCGCATAAACAGTTGGGACGTTTTTTCCGCTTCCTGACGGGAAACAAGCAGGAAAAGACGGAAAAAGCGGATATTATGCCGATTGTACTTGCCTGTATGAGCATGAGCAAAGGGAAGGTGGGGGCACTGATTGTCATCGAAAAAAGTGTACCTCTGAATGACATCATCCGTACAGGAGAAATTATCAACGCCAATGTGAACCAACGACTGATAGAAAATATTTTCTTCAAAAACAGTCCATTACATGACGGAGCCATGATTATCCGCCATAAACGGATAGAAGCAGCCGGTTGTATTCTCCCGGTATCTCACGACTTGAATATCCCTAAAGAATTGGGATTAAGACATCGGGCTGCCATGGGCGTATCGCAGGAAACAGATGCATTGGCCATTATCGTTTCAGAAGAAACAGGTGGTATATCCGTGGCTTATAAAGGACAATTCCATCTCAGACTGACTGCCGAAGAGCTGGAACGTATTCTGACAAAAGAAGACTAATAACCTATCCGGATTTTTACTCCACTGATTATCAATCTTAAACATAGAAATTCAACCTAGGCAACCAGTAATAAAGATCAATTCAGCATCAAACTCATATAAGGATGCTCCGCTTCCAGTAACAACCGGGTAAAACCATCCAACGTATAAGTGTGATATTTTTTTTCCGGTACTCTCTCACGAAAACAGAAACCATCCCGTACCGTATAATAGCCGTTATTCTCCTGAATCGCTTCATCTCCCTCAATATGTATATAAAGTTCGGATGCCGGATACTTATGGGCGAAAACCTTCAACAACTCCTCTGCACGGATAACTCTTGCCATCCCCAAAAACAAAGTATCGGCAGACGACGGAATGAAATAATCCATACGCTGTACCTTATATATATGGGCCGCTTCATACAATAAAGTATCCTGCACCGCATCCGTATCTGCCAGCAATTCCTTTATATATAATGTATCATCCCCCATTACCGTAAATGCCATCCCCACTATTTTATCCGCTTCCCAGGCAACCAGCAATTTGCCATTACCCAGTCTTAAATCGGCCATAATAACCAGAAAATCTTCTTTAGGATGCTGAATGCAACTCCTGCGTCCATGCATACGGGAATCAAAATAATGATAATGTTCCACACCGGGAAATTCGCATACTTCTATCCGGCAACCGGGCGCAGGGCATAATCTGTCTACCCTTACCTGCTCAACCGCATACCCAAAAACTGGAGCATATCCCGACCTGGCATAATAACCGAACAACCATTCCTCTGCAGGAATCAACGAAGCCAGCAAAACTCCATCTTCATACATACACCGATGTGTTTCCTTCAGTAGGCGTTTCATGGCTCCATGCTTCCTGTAATCCGGATGCGTACAAGCACCCGATATATACGAAGTAGAAATCACCTCATCACAAAAAGTCATAGGATAAGGTATCATCTGCAATGCGGAAATAATCTTTCCGTCTTCACGAATCACCCTGTTCACTTCATCCTTATATCTCATCTTGAAATATAAGTCGGTAAACTCATCGCTATCATTGAAGCAGAGTTTCCATAATGTTTTCACTTCATCCTTTGTAGTCATTGAGCTCTGCTATACATTTCTCGAGTAAAATAACGGGCTGATAAGAAAGTTTTGCTTTGCGCAAACCTTCCAGACCAAGGTCTTCCTCGCGGTTTACATATATATATTGTTCGTCGATATGATTTGCATATTCATAGTTAATCATGGCATACGACCCTTCTATTCCCGTATCCGCCTTTTCAACACAAGTATCCCATGTTTCATGATTGATGGGAGCACCGTATGTAAAAGCGGCAATCTTCCCGTTGACATGAAGCACGCCGCCCGTCAAACCCAACGCCTCCATATGGTTCAAGGCATATGTCATGGACTTACGTTCTGCCCCCAATGCCAATTGTTCCTCGCAGTTATTGGCACGACACCATTCCTCTTCCAGCTTCAAACATTCGGGAACCAGATCTGGAGTCAACGGTTTGTATTCATAATCAGGATACTGCTTCTTGAACTTGTTGATATGATTACGTTTGGCTTGAAACTTCTTTCCTTTCAAGGTTGCCAGGTCAGTACGCAAGTAGATATAATCAAAGTAATCCCGGTCTTCTGTAAAAGTGAAACGTCCGGGCATCGCCGCCTCTATGTCCGCTTTCATCCCCACGCATACCCCCAGCATACGCAATTTTGCCCCCATCTCTTCAGCATCCTTTATCAATGCTTCAAGAACTGGTTTCACATCTCCAGTTCCGACGGGCATCATGTAGGCCAATTCTTCTCCCGCATAGAAACGCAGCAACAGGTAATTATCCATCACGGCATATTTAGTCTGGTACAGGAAAATCCAACTACACAGATTGGCAAACGACAAGTCGCAATTACGACGCAAACTGCCTAAGGTAAAGGACTGTATCAAGTCTTTATCCGCTAAAGTTATATCTTTAAATTCTATCATAAAATATGGGTTGCTTGTTTTCTCACCACAAATCACAGAATCTTCATTTCATTCAAAGTGACAATAGTTATCAGACTGCTGTAAGAATGCTCTGTTACTACTAAATGCGGATAGACTTTTTATAAGCAATGCTCACCCCAATGACCATACCTATTGAAAATCAAATCAATCCTCTATAATCTGTGATGATTTTCTATATATAACAAAGATAACAGCTTTTTTGTTAAATCACACCTAATAATCTAAGAATTGTCGGTGTGAAAATCGCTGTCATAATTCCGTTCAAAGTCAATCCCAGACTAGCGTATGCTCCATATTTCCCACTGATTTCCATTGCTGTAGAAGTACCTACCGCATGAGTAGCCGTACCCATAGAAAGACCTTGCGCAATAGGACTCCCCACATGACCTACCCGAAGTACCTTGAAGCCGAACACCGCCCCGAACAGACCGACTACCACCACAACAGCGGCCGTCAAAGACGGAATTCCTCCCGTGGCTTTCGAAACCTCCATAGCGATAGGAGTAGTCACAGATTTAGGAGCCAATGAACAAATAATCTCCGGAGTGGCTCCCAGCAATTTGGCAATGACCACCACGGCCACCAATCCCACCAAACAACCTGCCAACTGTGAAATGACAATAGGAAGCAACTGTTTCTTTATCATCTCCAACTGCAAATAAAGTGGCACGCCCAACGCTACCACCGCTGGTTTCAACCAAAATTCAATCAGGTGACCTCCTTCATTATATGTTTCATAACTGATACCGGTAAATTTCAAAAACAGAATCAACACGGCAATGGTAAGCAGGATCGGGTTTAACACCACCCATCCAGTCTTTTTCTGCAAGACACGTGACAAAAAAAACACCCCGAAGGTGAATGCCAGCAAAAAGAACTTATTTTCTAAATATTCCATTTGATTTTCTAACTAATTGGTGAACCCATCCTGTTACGACCAGTACCAAAACCGTACTGACCACTGTCGCAATTACTATCGGCCAAAACTGTGCTTCAATGACATCAAAATAAAGCATCAGTGCCACACCGGGCGGAACGAAGAAAAAGCCCAGATTAGCAACCAAGAAATCGGACAGCCCCTGCACCCATTGCAGTTTTATCCAACCCAATTTGAGAAAAAGGGTGAGTAACAGCATTCCTATAATACTGGACGGCAGCTTGATACCCGTCAAAAAAACAATCAATTCACCCAAAGCCAAACAGCCAAATAAAATGGCGCACTGACGAATCATACCTTATAAATTTATTAAATACTTATTGAAAACTGCGCAAAGTTAAGGAAACATCCCGTTTGGTGTTCAATAACATACACTTTTAGCATACTTTAAACCAAAAATAATATTGATTTTGCAATGTAGATATTGCAAAATTAGCTAATTTTGCATCGTGAAAAACAACACTCGTCTTTAGAACGTACATAATTAATATATTATCATGGATTTAATTTCTCAAATCGTTGAGCGCGCGAAAGCAAACAAACAGCGCATTGTTCTTCCGGAAGGAACTGAAGAACGTACTTTAAAAGCTGCCAACCAAATATTGACAGACGGTGTTGCCGACCTTATTTTATTGGGAAACCCCGATGAAATCATGAGCCTGGCTAAACAATGGGGGTTAGGGAACATCGGTAAAGCCACTATTATCGATCCCACAGACCACCCGAAAAAAGAAGAGTATGCACAATTGCTGTGCGAACTCCGCAAGAAAAAAGGTATGACCATCGAAGAGGCCCGCAAACTGGTTGTCGATCCGCTGTATCTAGGATGTCTCATTATCAAGGCTGGTGATGCCGACGGACAGTTGGCCGGCGCACGCAACACAACAGGTAACGTACTTCGTCCCGCTTTACAGATTATCAAGACTACTCCGGGTATCACTTGCGTATCCGGTGCCATGCTGTTGCTGACTCATGCTCCCGAATACGGAAATAACGGTGTAATCGTAATGGGTGACGTTGCTGTAACCCCGGTACCGGATGCCAACCAACTGGCTCAAATTGCAGTTTGTACCGCTCAGACCGCCAAGGCTGTTGCCGGAATTGATCCTCGCGTAGCTATGTTAAGTTTTTCAACCAAGGGTTCTGCCAAACATGAAGTGGTAGATAAAGTGGTGGAAGCTTTGGCAATCGCTAAGGAAATGGCTCCCGATTTGAAGATTGACGGTGAACTGCAAGCTGATGCAGCTTTGGTTCCGCACATCGGTGCAAGCAAAGCCCCGGGATCAGAAATTGCAGGTAAGGCAAACGTACTGGTTGTTCCTTGTCTGGAAGTAGGTAATATTTCTTATAAATTAGTAGAACGTCTGGGACACGCTACCGCTATCGGCCCGATCCTGCAAGGTATCGCTCGTCCGGTGAATGACCTGTCACGCGGTTGCTCTATCGACGATGTTTATAAGATGATTGCCATTACTGCCAATCAAGCAATTGCCGCTAAAGAAAACAAATAATCATTCTCCAAAAAACAACAACATCATGAAAATATTAGTGCTCAATTGCGGTAGTTCTTCTATTAAATATAAATTATTTGATATGACTACCAAAGAAGTCCTGGCACAGGGCGGTATAGAAAAAATCGGCTTGGTAGGCTCTTTCCTGAAACTGACTTTGCCCAACGGTGAAAAGAAAATATTAGAAAAAGACATCCCAGAACATACCGCAGGTATCGAGTTCATTCTGAATACATTGGTGAGCCCAGAATATGGCGCAATCAAGTCATTGGATGAAATCAACGCAGTAGGTCACCGTATGGTACATGGCGGAGAACGTTTCAGCGAATCCGTATTGCTGAATAAAGAAGTACTGGATGCTTTTATCGCTTGCAACGATTTAGCCCCGCTTCATAACCCGGCTAACCTGAAAGGTGTGAATGCTGTTTCTGCCATTCTGCCCAACGTTCCCCAAGTAGGTGTATTTGATACGGCATTCCATCAAACAATGCCCGACTATGCATATATGTATGCCATTCCATACGAACTATATGAAAAATACGGTGTGCGCCGTTATGGCTTCCATGGAACTTCTCATCGCTATGTTTCACAACGTGTATGCGAATTCCTTGGCGTTGATCCGAAAGGAAAGAAAATTATCACTTGCCACATCGGTAACGGTGGTTCCATTTCAGCTATCAAAGATGGTAAATGTATAGACACCAGTATGGGGCTGACCCCATTGGAAGGTCTTGTAATGGGAACTCGTAGTGGTGACATCGATGCAGGCGCCGTTACTTTCATCATGGAAAAAGAAGGATTAAATGCAACCGGCGTATCCAACTTACTAAACAAGAAAAGTGGTGTATTAGGCGTTTCAGGTGTATCCAGCGATATGCGCGAACTGGAAGCCGCTGTTGCCGCCGGAAATCCGAAAGCTATTTTGGCTGAAAAGATGTATTTCTACCGCATCAAGAAATATATTGGTGCATATGCTGCCGCTCTAGGTGGTGTAGACATCATCCTGTTCACTGGCGGTGTAGGTGAAAATCAAGCCAATTGCCGTTCTGAAGTTTGTGAAGGTTTGGAATTCATGGGTGTGAAGATTGACCTTGAAAAGAACAAGGTTCGTGGAGAAGAAGCTATTATTTCTGCCGATGACTCCAAAGTGACAGTAGCTGTTATCCCAACTGATGAAGAGCTGATGATTGCCAGCGATACTCTGGCTATTCTGAATAAGTAATTTTATTGTTTGGTTAAATATATAAATTATAAAAGGCTGCTACGCGTGATGCATAGTAGCCTTTTTTAGGAATATTGACTTTCTCCCTCAACATAC
>OMFB01000087.1_pt1 | contig 17774 bp, 12 predicted proteins | sample 1645571 | NCBI WGS metagenome assembly OMFB01 (sample SAMEA103958166, study PRJEB25191) | human gut metagenome | biome: human-associated habitat [ENVO:00009003]; feature: intestine environment [ENVO:2100002]; material: feces | place: Germany | collected 2013/2015 | reverse complement strand
TGCATGTGTTAAGCCTGCCGCCAGCGTTCGTTCTGAGCCAGGATCAAACTCTCATCTTAAAATGATTCTTCAATCCCGTCTAATTACTTACTCATAAAAGAATTTTCTTGGTTCCTTTTTTTCAGATACACTAGACTTTACATATTTATTTTCACAAATACCCGCCGTCTGCGTATCCTCTTCTCTCATATCTACTCTGTTTTATAACCACCGGGCGATTTTGCATTTGGCTAACTCGCAGCCGGTGAGCAGGTTTATATGACAGTCACCGTCATATGTCAACACAAAAAATTAAAAAAATTTGATTTTTTTTCACATTTTTTCTAACTCATTGATTGTATGAAGAAATTTATGTGGAATTTTCGCATGTGGAAATACGCCCCGTTATTTCCTTTTTTTTAACCTTATGTGCGGTACAATATTTACAATACACGAACTGTAATTTTGATACAAGGTAGCAATTATGTTAAAAAACAACATTTTAGTTATAGCTTTAGTCTTAATACTTTCGGCCTGCGCTTCGGAGAAGCCGGTTTTGACCGGGGTTGACGGTTCGGCGATTCCGCCGGCTTTTGCCCATTTTCCGGACGTTCCTTTTCCTGACCAGTCCTATATAGACTTGGAAGAAACAAAAGCTTTGGGCACCGGCGACAACTGGATCGGCAGCCTGGTATTTACGACTCCGTATAACGCAAGCAGCGTTTTTGACTTCTATATGTCGGAGATGCCCAAACTGAAATGGAAAGAAATTGCAACGGTTCGGGCGGACATCAGCCATATGACTTACGTGCGGGAGAATCGCGCCGTGCAGATTCTGATTCTTTCCGACGGTTCAGACAAGGCCAAAGTAACGATTACGGCAATTCCGAATCCGAATGCTTCAAGTTATTAATAAAGGGAGCATCAAATGCGGTTTGAATTTTTCACGATGGGCGGCAGCCAGCTTTGGGAAGACGTTTTCTTTTATCAGAAATGGCGAATCCAGCGAAATTACCGCACCAAAGAATACAGGCTTCTTGATCCGTGGGACATTCAGCGTCACAGCGGCGGTTTCGAAAACTGCCGCCGGGCTTTTCTTGACTATATTGAAATCTATGAAATATCGCGACAGCGCGGACATATGGTAATCATGCTGCACGGTCTGGGCGACAGCAAAAACATTTTCAAACCCTTATGGCGTGCCGTATTAAAAGAAGGTATGATGGCGGCGGCAATAAACTATCCGTCGACCCGCAAACGAATCGACTCACACGTCCGGCAGTTGGAATTTCTGCTGAACCATCTTGAAGACGTGCAGGAAGTCTCCTTTGTAACCAAAGGCGTCGGCGGAATTGTACTGCGTAAACTGATGGCTCTCGAATCGCCTTGGCAGAAAAAGCTCAAAATCCGGCGCATTGTGCAGGTTTGTCCGCCGAATCAAGGCAGCAAGCTCTTTGCCAAACTTGAAAAATACAGTTTTTTCAGATGGTTGCTAGGCCCGATTTTGAAAGAAGTTTCGCCGAACAACATGATTTTCATTCCGAACTTTCCCAAAGAAACCGAGTTTGGCATCATTGCAACGGATTTTCCGGGCAAGAATCTGACCAACATGCTTTCGGAATCGCTAAAAAAGTCTTTACCGACGCCGGGCGAATCCGATTTGGAGGGTGCAAAGGAGGTTATTCATGTCAGCAACGTCAACTACAACGTCTTTAACAACGACAAAGTCGTTAAAGCCTGCGTAAAATTTCTGACCAAAGGGAAATTCAACTAAATCAAAAAAAAATCAAAAAACTGTAACAAAATATTTTACTTTTATATGCTACAATCTAAATAGCATGGAATAGCTTTAAAATGAGGAACCGATGAGAGCCGTACTGATTAATATAGGAATAATTCTGGCAATTGCCCTTGCTTATTATATTGATTTTTTCGGCTGGTTTACCACAAAATACGCTTTCTGGGGTTCGCTCGTTTTGGTAATTGCGGTTTTGCTGGCTGCTTTTAAGGTACTTGGCAATCCTTGGCATAAGGAAGACGACGATGACAAAATGTAGTTGGAAATATGTATTCGGCCTGTTTATCGGGCTTCTGTTTATGTCAGCTGCAGGCGAGGCTTTTGCGACAGAAGGAGCCAATGCCGCAACCGAGAAAAAAGTCGAAACTTTTGTCGGAGCCACAAAACTCGGCGACAAGAAAGATCAGGACGTTATTGACCAAGTCAAGCAAAACTGCGCCGATGCCAAAAAGAAAGTCGAAGACAAAGAAAAAGAAATATCTGACATTGATGTAAAAATAAACAGAACTGTCACAACAAGTGCTGTTGGTACATCAGTTACTGGTTTTGTCATGACCGCAACGACAAAAATTAATGATCCTGAAGCATACAATAAATATACAGAAGAAAAAAGACGTCTGCAAGAAGAATTGAAACAACTCAAAGAAGCAAAAAACAAAGCCTGTGATGAAGCTGATGAAGTTCTGGACGTTGCAGAAGCTGCTATTTATGTATATACCGGTTCTGGCGGTTCAAAACTATATTTTCAGTATGATGGAGAAACGGCAAAATCAATCAACGGCGTTACACGCGGCTGTATTCCGCTGCCAATGAAACTGGCTGAAGGCCGAAGTTGCATTTTTTGCCCGCTGTTTCTGAAAATCTTTAATGCGGCGCAGAGAATGACCAGCGGTTCTTATGCCGCATTATCCAAAGCTTTTGCCAACGTGCTTTTGGTTGGATTTGCCTTGTGGGTTGCCTTTTCTTTGCTCGGCAAAGTTTCTTCCTTTACCAAAATGGATGCGCCGAAATACATTACCGAGCTTTTGACACAGGCATTTAAAGTTCTGGTTGCCTTTTTGCTGTTGAGAGACGCAACTGCCATTTACGGTTATGTATTGGGACCATTGTTGAAAGCAGGTATGGAATTTGGCATGACTCTGCTTTCGGCAGGAGAAAACTCTTATCTTCAGGCTTGTGACACTTCGTCAGAATTAAGCGGTCTGAGCAGCGGGCTGCTGCCAGGGTATCTGTATACACAGTTGGAATGTTTCATCAAAGCGGTTCAGGCCGAACTGGCCGTTCCGCAGGCAATCGGTTCCTCGCTGATGTGCGTTGCCCGGAATGCCGGCGCTATTGACATGGGCGCTCTGACGACTGTTACAAGTTTTAAATTCCCTGACCTTTCCATGATTTTTGAAGGTTTAATCATTTGGGTCTTTGCATGGCTGCTGTCGCTGGCTTTTGCCTTTTATCTGGTTGACGCAACCGTACGGTTGGGTATTGTCGGTGCCTTGATGCCGTTCCTGATTGCCAGCTGGCCGTTTAAAGTTACTTCCAAATACACGACACAAGGCTTTACGATGTTTATGAATACTTTCTTTACTTATGTGTTCATGGGGCTGGTCGTCAGCATTAACATTCAGTTAATGAGCGAATCAATGTCCGGCGTTTCGGGTGGCATGAAAGCGGTTGTCAATGCATTAAATTCAAATGAAGTTACCACTCTTAAAAATCTGCTGGACATCGGTTTTGCAGGCTTTCTCATTCTGATTGCCAGCTGTATTTTCGGATTTAAGCTGACCAGTCAGGCAACCGAACTGGCCGGAAGCATGGCCGGCGGCGGTGGCGGCAGCTCAATTGCTCCGGAAATCGGCGGCATGGGTTATAATGTTGCCAAAGCGGCAACACTCGGAGCCGGCAAAACGGCATGGCAGGGGACAAAACTGGTCGGCAATGCCACCGGTGTTACGCCGAAGTTACGGCAGGCTCGAGACAAAGCCGTTTCAGCTTTGGGAAAAGTTTTCAGTTTCGGACGGTCAGGCGGCGGCAAGAGCAGTGCTCCCGTATCACGGCTTCGCGGTTCGGATGCTCCGGCGCCGGCCCCCTCCTCTTCTTCGTCAGGAGGCGCTTCTCCGGTAACGGCCGAGCAGACCCGTCAGGCCGAAAGAGTCGAAAATGCCGCACCGCGGCCGACGGCACCGGCTACACCGGTAACGGCTGCTAATACGGCCAAACCGAATCAGGCCGGAGCGGAAGGAACTGCGCCGACAAGTCCGGAAGCAGTAAGAGAGCGGCAGATTGACCAGTTCAACCGCAAACAGGCCGCAGGATTGGATCTTGCCAATAACTCCGAAATTTACAAACAAGTGTCCGAGCGATGCGGACAGGCGACGGCCAACCGTGACGCAGCAGCTCAACGCGCCCGCAATTTTGAAGCTCAGGCAAAAGAGGAAAAAGACAAAGCAACTGCTTTGCGGCAAAAAGCCCAAAGTATGGCTGACGGTGCCGAAAAAGACGCGGTAATGCGGCAGGCAGGCTCTTCCGACCAAAAGGCTAACGAATTTACGGCTCAGGCTGCCGAAGAAAGAAAAAATGAAAAAGAAAATGATGCCATCGTTCAGGAAACCCTGAAAAAAATGGACGAGATGCAGAAAGAAAGAGAACAGAGCATATCGGATAAGGAAATTGACAGCATTATGAAACAGAAATACGGCAACAATTACCGTACAGAACAAAGCGCCAATATTAACGGATGGGACTTTAAATAAGTTTTAGGACTAAGACGATGTTTAAGGACGTGAACATAAAACAGATTTTAAAAGTGATGCTGGTTGTTCTTTTTGCGGCATTCATGCTCACGGCCTGCGATTCTCCTAAAGAGGGCAAAACATCTCTGAATGCAGACAAGCGTGCGGCTTTATCCGTAAAAGACGACAGCGGACAACAAGAACTGGCTAATCAACACAGAGAATGCTGGCAGACCGGAATAATCGACTTGCTTTATGAGAATATGGGCAAAGTCGCCATGGGCATGTATGCCAAAATTACCGACGGTGCATTGCCTTTGATGATGATTGCTTTTGCGCTCTGGACAATTTTCCGCCTGTTAAAGTTTGTCGGTTCGTTTACGGAAGATTCTCCGGCCGAAATATGGAATGAAATTGTGCGAAAATTGTTTGTCTGCCTGATTTGCGGGTTAATCGCCTCTTCAACGACGCAGATTTTGTGGCTGCTGAATACGGTTGTTTTCCCGATTTACTACGCATTTTTGGAACTCGGCGCGGCAATTTTGAACAGTACAGGCGACGGAAGCAACTTCAAGGTCAACAACGGCGTTGTCATCAAGTTCTTTCAGGAACTGATAACGCCGAGCCAGCCGGTAATGTGCACGGCACCGGCTCTTGGCCAAGCATCAATAGAAAGCCTGTCTTTCCCTGACGGACCGAGAACCATGATGAATTGTATGATTTGTGCCGTTAATGAGCGTCTGACACTGGGGTTCTACCTTTCGTTCAAAGTTATGGCCGCACCTGGATTTATGCCGTTAATAACCGGCCTGTTTATCCTACTGTGCTTTACATTCGTCAAGCTCGGATTTGTCTTCTATCTGGTTGACAGCATTTTCCGCTTTACAATGATGGCGGTCATATTGCCGATTCTGGTCATGTCTTACGCTTTTAAGCAGACGTCAAGCTGGGCAAAAAATGGTTTTCTGACCATTATAAATTCGGCCGCACTGATGATGTTTATGGCGGTTATGATGTCAATGGCTTTGCTGGCTATGGAGCAGATTATCAGTGACAACTCCGACATTTTCGACAAAAGCGTTACCAAAGATTCTTTTGCCGAGTTCAGTATTCCGTTTATGTGCATCATGCTGATTGCTTTTCTGATAGTTTCCAGCGTCAACATAGCCCAACAGGTAACAGACAGTCTGGTCGGCGGAAATTCCGACTCCGCTTTCCAGAAACGCGCCGGCAAACTGGCCGCCGAGATTTTCTGGGGCGCCTTGAGCATTGTCACGTTTGGCGGGGCCAGAAAGATACGCGACGCATGGAAAATACTCAAAGGCAGCAAGTAGTTAATTTGCCAAAAATTAAGGACCAAAACGATGAAACGGTTAACCGACATATTAAACATCAGCAAACTTATGAAGACAGGCGTTTTCATAATGTTGTTGTGCTTTTTGTTCCCGGCCGCCGTTTTTGCCGGTGGAGCTTGTGGCGCCAATAATCCTGACGGATGTCCGGAAGGGCAGAAATGTTATAAGATAAGATACGATATAACTATTACCCGTGGCGGCATGGCTCCAGACATGACCGTACATGATAACTCTGTTTTTGAATGTCATACGGACAAGGAAATTGAAAAATTAAGAAATCCCGGTTTTTTCTCCAGAGTTAAAGCTCTTTCCATTGAAGAAGTTGAGGGCAGCAAAGGAGAAAAGAACACATATTCTGTTACCAGTATGGCCACCGGCGTCGGAAACCGAAGCACCGTTGATGAAGAAGGAAACATTGAATCCTACCTGACTTTGGCATACGGTTCAATCGAAATTGCCCAGTTTATTGCCAAATGCAATATCGCAAAGATGCAGGAACTCTATCAGGGGAAATGCTACTCCTGCGTGATTATCAAAACTCTGATGGAAACATTTTTAAACGCCTGCAGCAAAGCTTATGACATCACATCTGAAGCGGGCGTAAAACTGCTGGTGCTCGGCGCTTTGGTCTGGATGGCTTTCTTTGTGATGAAAAACGTTTCATCTTTGTCTAACATTGAGCCGGGCGCCATGATGAACACCCTAACCGTCTTTTTGTTTAAGGTTATGGTTGCATATATTCTGATTACTTCCGGACTGGGCGTATTAATCAAATATACGATAAACCCGCTGCTGACTGCCGGCGCTGACTTTGGTATCGCTTTTATGAGCGTAACCAGCGACATTTCCGGAGCTCCCGAACTGAACGCCAACTATGCCGTAACCGTTCCGACCATCTCCGCACCGGACGGCGGAGCCGCAACGGAAATCGTTTCTTCCGACGTAATGAACAGAATCATGTTCTTTGCCCAAAACCTGGATAAAAACGTTTCGACCAATTTGGTTATCGGCCACGCGATGACCTGCTGGTCTATGAATGGCGGCGCTTGGGACTTTTCTCTGTTCAAAATGGTCAACTTATGGCTTTGGTTCTGCGGCGCCTTAATTTGGTTTGTCGGGTTCATGCTGACGCTGGGCATCGGTTATTATCTGCTGGACATTTCTTTTAAGCTCGGTTTGGCCATAATGGCACTGCCGGTCGTTATCGGACTATGGCCGTTCAATGTTACCAAAGGGAAAGTGACCGCCGTCATCAGCATTATGCTTAAAGCAGCCGGAACTTTCGTGTTTCTTGCGCTGACGACGACATACGCTCTGGCAATGATTAATGTGGCTCTGAGGGACGTTCCGACACTGTTTGCAAAAATTGAAGCCGGTGATGCCATTTGGATTTCAAACACCTTTGATTTAACCGGACCTTATTTTCTGATTATTCTGTTTGTTTACCTGTATTCGATGAAGCTGATTTCATCAACGGTTTCTGATTACGTTGACAAATTCTTCAAAGACAGCGTTTTCGGCGGCGCCGATCCGATGCACGGCAAACTGACCCAAATGACCGACTTTGCCAAGCAGCAGGCCATGCGGCCGGTAAAATGGGCCGGTGGCAAAGCCTCCGATGCCGTAAAGAAACAGGTAACGGAAGGAGCAGCCAAAGCCGGAAAATTTGTCCGCGGCCTTTTCAAAGGCAAAGCCAACGGCGATCAGGAAAAAGACGACAAAGGCGGCGGCAATCCGGTAAGCGGCGGCGGAGCAGCCGTTAAAAACACCGGAAAAGGCGCCAAAGCGGCCGGAGCAACCATGGAACAATCCGGAAAAGGCGTTCAGGCTGCCGGCAAAGGCATGGAAGCGGGAGGAAAAGCGGCTCAAGCCGGCGGCAAAGGGTTGATGTCCGCAGGCAAGGGATTGTCGGCAACAGGTTTGGGCGCCATTGTCGGCGTGCCGATGATGATTGCAGGCGCCGCGGCATATGGTGCAGGCAAAGGCGCCGAAGTGGCCGGCAAAGTAACCCAAAAGGCCGGCAAGGCCATGCAGAAAGGCGGCAAAGCTATGAAAAAGATCGGCGAGAAAATGGAAAAAGCCGGCGAAAAGATGGAAAAAATGGGCAATAAGCTGAAATTCGGCGATGAAAAGGCTCCCGAACCGGAAAATAAAGACAATTCTTCCGAAGGAGAAAGCCCTAAACCTGAAGAACAAAACAAACCCGAGAAACCGGACAACGGCAACAAACCGGAAAACGGCAAGTAACAGGTGACCGAGATGATGAACTGTATTTTGACATATTTGAAAAGAATCACCTTTTGGGTAACGGTTGGATTGATTCCGTTTCTGTCGATAATTAACCTTTCGGCGGCAGCAACCGACTGTGGCGCAAACTGCGGCGTCGAGTGGCAGAAATGCCCGGAAGGAACTCGTACCGACATCTCTGCCGAATGCCTTAAGCAGCTGAACAGTTCATACAACAACTGCATCAACACAATGCCGGTTGCCGGAAATGTCGACCGCGTTCCTGAAGACCTGTGCCTGCGTAATCGTTCCAATCCCCGTCATAACGGCATGGACTATGCAGCCAACGGCGGGACGAACGTAACGGCAGCAGCCGATGGCAGGGTTATCGAAACAAACAACTGCTCTAAAGGCTATGGCCGAAAAATTGTTATTGAACACGAACGCAAAGACGGTAAAGGCTCCTCCTATGTTTCTCTGTATGCACACCTGTCAAAAATTTTGGTAAGCCAAGGACAAACTGTTAAGAAAGGCGACGTTATCGGTCAGGTCGGCGGAACATCTTGCAGCGGCAACAAAGGAGATACTCCATGGAAAGAATACGGCAATCACCTGCACTTTGAATTAAGAACGTCTAACGGGGGAACGGTTATTAACCCGATGTGTGACGAAATTCAATCCCTGTGTGGAAAATGTTACACCGAATTTAACCCCAATCAGTGCCGGATTGAATGTAAAGTGAATCCGGAAGATCCGATGTGCAAATCGTCCGGCAAATCAGACTTCAGTTTTGACTGGAGCACTTACAACGCGCCCCAATTTGTACCGGCAAACGACTTCAGCAGCCAAAATGCCGTTGTCGGCTCCTCGGCTTATACATCTTACGGTGATTCTAAAAACGATGCCGAGTGCAACATCGACTCATACAGAAATTCTTTCAACAGCTGTATCTTTTGTGACCTGTTCAGGGTATTGTTCAATACTGCAAGTTCAATTGCCAAGGCTTCTTATACTTCTCTGGCCGGCGCCATGGTTACGCTGGTTATTATCGGAATGGCTTTGTGGCTGGCTATGACGATTCTGAAATTTATTTCGGCTTTTGACGTCAAAGAGCCTCGCATACTGGTCAAAACCATTTTCAATCAGGCTTTTGTCGTCTTTGTGGTCGTGGTCATTCTGCGTTCGGACATTCAGGAATTTATCGACCTGATTGTAACGCCGGTTTTCAATACCGGCATGGCTCTGGCGCAACTGGTAACGTCCGGGCAGACGGGACAGACCTGCACTGGCTTTACCCAGGTTACGGAAGACGGCGGCATCCCATCGTCTATCGGTAACAATATTCTTTGTACCATTCAGAGCATTCAAGGCAAAATTCTTGATATCATGACATTAGGTTCAACCTCTCTTTGCGTGGCCTTTTTCAAAGAATCATATTGGAAATTATGGTTTCTGCCGCATGTCGGTTATCTTTTGGTGGGCGTTATTCTGTGGCTTTCGGCTTTTCTGCTGATGGTTATTTATCCCTGGCTGCTAATCGATTCTATTTTGCAATTGAGCGTAGCATCGGCGCTGATTCCGGTAGCCATCGCTGCCTATGCTTTCCCGATTACGCGAAAAAAATACGTTACCAAAGTCTGGGAAACGTTTATGACAGCCATGTTTACATTCCTGTTCCTGTCGATTGTCATATTTATCATTACGACCGGCATTGAACAAATTATGAATGAGGTTATGACACCGGCTCTGAAACATGCAGGAACATCAGGAAAAGGTTTTGACATTATTATTGATGCTGTCAATGGTTTGGCCTGGTGGACGGTAAAATTCCTTGAACTGGTCTTCTGGATGCTGCTTGGCTGGGCCGTTTTGGATCAGGCCAAAGAATTTGCCAAATCATTCTCCAAAGGCGGTTTCAGCATTAAGCCAATCGGTTCGCCTTTCGGCGGCATGGTTAACAATGTGGCGACACAAGCGGCTCTCGGTACCGGCAAAAAGGTCTGGGGCGGAACCAAATGGGCCGGAAAACAGGTGGGACAAGGCCTGCATGACATGGCACATTCGGCAAAAGTCAACCGAATGGCCAACCGGGCAATGAACAGCGACGACGCCAAGACCAACGAAGACGGCAGCGTTACGGCAACCGTGCGCAACTGGTACGGCCGCAAAACGACCCGCACGGTTTCACGCGACGCTTCCGGCAACCTTGCCGTAATCAACCAGCGCTCCAGAATCAAAATGCTCGGCCGTCTCAGCCATGACCGGACGACAACCACCGACAAATATATGACGGTTAAGAACAAATACGGCAAAGACGGCAAGCTTCTGCAGCAAACGATTAAAATCGACTCCGCGGCCTGCCGCAACATGACCAATCGCGACGGTTCGCTGAACATGGTTGCCGTCAACACCCTCCAACAGAACTCGACTTTGGGACAGGACATGGTCAACACGGCTATTTTGCAACAGGCTCTGAAAGAAAGAATGCCCAACTCGGAACTGGCCGATATGGACACTTCCTTTGCGGCTCGCGAAATTGTCAGGGGCGACGACGGTTCTTTCACAATTAAACAGACCAACGCCGACGGCACGACGACCAATTTCAGCATGAATATCAGCAATGGCCGGATAATGACATCGGTTGAAAGAATCAGCAAAAGCGGTTCTGCCGTCAAATACAGTTCCGACGGCATTATCAACAAGCGCTCAACTTATACCTATACGGACGGAAAAATAGACACGGCGACAGTCAAAAACAAATATGCGTTTGCCGATTATTATACAAAATATGACAGCAAGCCGATGGACTCCAACGGCCGCCTGTCCGCGTCAATTCCGCAGGACAAAATCATGTTCGGGCAGGACGACCTCGACCTGATGGCCGAGCAGATAGCCGTTTACGGACAGCCGAATTCGATGAAAGAATTTTCCAAGTAATTTCTGGAAACAAACGCTGACATCCGACACAAAAGGAATCCGAAAAACCGGGTTTCTTTTGTGCATATTTGTACACAAATTGTCTTTTTTTGTACTATTTTCTTGATTAATAAGCCGCTTGTATTTATTATTTGCTTAACATTAAATCTTGTTCTTTACAGCAAAAGGATAAACATACTATGGAAGAAATTATTTTCCCGAACCAAATAAGAATGTTTAGAAGACTGCGCGGCCGTTCCATGCAGGAACTGGCGGATCATCTGGGAGTCAGCCTTTCTGCCATCTCCAAAATCGAAAAAGGCTATCGTCGCGTCGATCAGGAACAGCTGGTGCGCGTTGCTGAATTTCTGGACTGCCCGCTGCAGGAACTGTTTGTCAACGAACAAAATTCGCAGCAGGAAATCGTCCAGTCGTGGCGCCGCGAACAGGAAAGAAGAAACAAGATTAACGAGAAAAGCGGCCTGAAAACGCTGGGTGCCGGTCTGCGCCAAATCAGAAACGAAAAAAACCTGACCCTGATCGAGGTTGCCGAGAGCGCCGATATGACCCTTTCCGTTTATCATCGTATTGAAATGGGACAGAGGGAAGTTTCGGACAAGGAATTTAAAAACATTGCCAAAGCGCTGGAGATGACTGCCGAGGAGCTGAAAGAAGAAATCAAGAGTCTGGAAGACAAAGGCATGCTTGAAGAAATTATTCAGCGCAACGATGCCAAATACAAATTGCTGTCTACCCCGCGCGGCGCCATTTCCGCCTTTACCAACGCCGTCAACAACAGTCAGGACAACATCAAGATTTCCGTTTACGGAACGGCAGGCAAAGACGGCAACGTGATTATCGACTTTGACGAAGAAACCAAAAAAGTTCAGCGTCCGGTTAAACTTTTCAGCAAGAAAGATGCTTATGCCGTCAATCTTTGCACCAGGCGTCTGGGAACGCTGTTACCGACCCGTTCGATATTGTTTGTCGACCCGCAGGACGTTGTCAGCGTCGGCGACATCGCCCTGTATTTCGTCGATGAAAAAGAAGCTAAAATACTGAGCATCCGCGAAGACGAAAACGGACAGCTTTACGGTCTGCGCTGGAACCCGGACGAAAGAATAGAAATCGGCAACGACGATTTGAGCAAAATTCATAAAGTTGTCGCCATTGAGCTTTAGTTTCAAACTCCGCCTGACCGGCGGAGTTTTTTTTATTCCCGCCGCTTTTGTTAACCTGAAATTTACGACATAGAGCCTAAAATCGGTAATATGGATGAATTTTAAATAAAAGTTAGCAAGAGTCGGACAAAACAGGTGGTTGACACTTATTCAAAAGGCGCGGACAGCCGCAAGCTGTATAAGAAAAATCATGGCGACGGGGAAGACCCCATCATCATAGCTCAGCGCTTTTTAAATATTTTCCGCCAGTTGCATATTTTCAGCACCGAAAGAAAAGAGGCTTTTAACAAAATGATTTTGGAACAGCCTCCGGAAATCAGGGGCATGTTCGGTTCTCTGCCGGGCGGTTCGGTTTTACAGGAATATGTCGACGAACTTGAGCAAAGCGCCGGCGTTGCACGCGACCATTCGGGTGAGTTTCAAACCGCCTCGGCCACACCCGAGCTTAATGACGAAATATCCAGAGCCAAAATTTTGGCAACTGCACTCGCCGAAGCGCAAATTCAGGCAAACGCCAAATTGCAAAACAGCATTTCTCAGGTACAGCCGCAACCGGCAGCAGCTGCACCGCAACCTGCGGCACCCACTTATGCCGGACCGGCAAAAATCGTTGCCGACGCATCTTTTGCCAAAGAGATTGCCGCAGCATTTTCTCAGGCACTGAAATTCAGCGAAGAACGAAGCCAGACCGGAAACAAACAACTGGCGGCCGCCGTAATTGCCTCGCAGGAGAAAATGGCCAAAATCTTTGCTGAAAAGAGCAGCAACAGCGAACTGACGTCGGTTCTGATTGCGACACAGGAAAAAATGGCGCAGGCATTGGCGGAAAATGCGGCAGCCATAAAGAACATGCCGGTAAAATCGCTTGGCTCAGGCAAAGAAACCTCGTTCTCTTCACCGGACGGCAGCAGGGAAATTCTGGACGCCATAAGGGAATCGCAGGATCGTATGGCGCAGATGATTATGCAGCATAATACCATGGCAGCCAGCAACAGCAGCAACACCAATGCAAACAACATTCAGATTAATGCAACACCGATGCCGCCGATGGAGGACATCGTCAAAGGCATTGTCAAAGCACAGTCCGAACTGTTTCGAGAAATGTCCGAAACCCAAACCAAAGAGCTTTCGGCGATCATTTCAGTGGCACTGAAAGAAAGCCAGCAGCTTTCGACGCAAACAATTGTCGAAGCCATGGAGCGGATGCAGAAAGAGAATCAAAAGTTCTTTGAACAGCAAACAAAAAATGCTCCGAAAGTTGCGGTACAACCGGTATATATCCAACCGGAAAAGGACAAAGCTCCGCGGCCAATTCCGGTCAGTCCGGCGGAACAGGAAGACTTTCAGATTCCCGAAGTCAATCCGGGTACAGAAAACGACGAGTTAAACGAGCTTTTTTCGGACGAGAACAATGCCGCGGAAGATGAAGAAGAACTTCCGAAAAAAAAGAAAAAAAAGAAGAAGAAAAAAAATAAAAACAAAGACTCTGGTACTGAAACCAACGGGTTGGACTTCTCTTTGTTCGACGATGGCGTACAGGCCGCAGCTAAACTTAAAGACGGGATAAAAGACGGGCTGTCGTCGCTGGCTTCTTCATTATTCAAAAAAGACGAGGAAAACGAAAACATCGGTTTGCCTGACATTGACGCAGACATGCCGCTTTCCGAGACGCCGACAGAGTTCCCCAATACAGAAACGCCGGCAGAATCGCCTGCGGAAAGCGCAGAGCCGGCCGCTGAGGACGCTGAATGGACCTGGGAAGAGGTTCCGGCCGAAGAAACGACAACTGCGGAAACGGAAAATGCGGCTGCGGAAAACGCAGAGCCGGTTGCCGAGGATGCGGAATGGACGTGGGAAGAGGTTCCGGCCGAAGAAACGACAGCGGCGGAAACAGGAAATGCGGCTGCGGAAAGCGCAGAGCCGGCCGCCGAGGACGCTGAATGGACATGGGAAGAAGTTCCGGCTGAAGAAACGACAGCGGCGGAAACGGAAAATGCGGCTGCGGAAAGCGCAGAACCGGCAATTGCCGTGACCGAAAACCAAAATGAGGACTTTAACCTTGACGATTTGATCACCGAATATTCCGGAGAACAGCCGGCAGGATTTGCTCTGACAGACGAACAGGAAAATACCGTGAAAGAAGTTCCGGCTACGGAGATGACCGCCGCACCGGACGAAAGCGAAGACGGCGACTGGGAATGGGAATATGAGGAAGTTCCCGAAGACCAAACCGAAATACCGGCGGAAAGTAAGGAAACGGCAACAGAAGCCGCCGCGGTTCCCTATGTGTCGGAGAATGACGAAGAAACGGCCAATCCTCTTTACAGCGGCGACCTTATTTTTCATGATGACGTCTATAAAAATGCTGACGACGGCTCTCCGCTTCCGGTTGACGGTCTTAATTTGGGAATCGCCGAAATCGGCGATGAAAAAGAGAACAAAGAACCCTATATTCCTAAAGACGATATAGTTGGGTAAAGCTCATAGAAAACAATTTACAAAAAAACGCGGCTAAACTAGAGTAGAATATGAGGAGCCAAATATGGAACAGAACACACCGCCGACGGGTGCCAGCAAGGAAAGCCTCTGGTATCTGGACAATTATATCCTGCTCAAGGATTATTACGACCGCACAATTTCAAGGATTGCAGCGCGTTGTATCCGTATGGGCAACATTGCCATGGAAGAATATAAGTACTACGGCTATATCCTTGACGTTCTGGAAGAAATCAGCGAAACCGGCGACTATATTCTGGAGCACAAGGAACTTTATCCTTATGTGGAGAAAAAAATTGCCGGCGGCATGGAAAGTTTCAAAAAAACATTGGCCGAGTATCAGCTGGAGCTGAAAAACAACTCTTCGCCGGACATGATTAAGGAAGACGCCCATGAAGTTGAAAAGATGAAAGAGGTTCTGGGCGAAATCGACAAGACGGTCGACCCGACGGTCGGCGCAGGGATGAACATGGACCAGCTGATGGAAAAACTGATGGCACAAAATAATATGACCACCACAGAAACAATGCAGCAGAGTACCCAACCGGCTCCGCAGCCCGTTCCGGCGGCACCCAGTCCGCAGATGCAGCAGGCCAGGCCGCAGCCTCAGGCCGCCGCACCGCACGAAGTCAAAAAAATCATCAAAATAAAAAAACCGGTCAGCCCCGACGCACAGCAGGCCATACCGGCAAAAGACGAGGTCAAGTAGTCGGAAATGAGAAGTTTTCTGTCCCACAGCGTATTCAAATTCTTCGGTATTCTGGCCGTTCTTGCAGCATTGTCCGCCTGCAGAACCGAAAAGCCGCAGCCGCTGCCGCCGCTTGACCAACGGTTGAACGCCGATATGGTTTATCCGCAGGATCCGAATATGATTCGCACGCCCAAAGGCGCCAACGAGCTGGATTTGGAAACACCCCTGCGTTGCAGCGTCAACTGGGACACGCAGCAAATGATACTGACCCTGCCCTATAACATGTCGGCTTTCAGGCTGGAGAAAAACGGCGTTAACGACCCTTTGCCGCGTTTTGAAGTTACCGGTTTTTCGTTTGAAAAAATGCCGGCAGAAAAAGCTCTTTACAAGCTGACCAAGGAAGCCGGCATCAAACTGGTTGCCAAGGACGCTCCTTATGCCAGCATTTCGGCCGAAAACCTGCGCGGCGAATTTTCAGAGGTCATTAATATGATTGCCGATGCCGGCGAAATCTACTATTCCTACGAGGCATCAGAAAAGACCATGCGCATCAGCCGCAAGGGTAACTTTACGCTGTATGTTCCGAAGTCGCGGCCGATAATGCTCGGACTGCTTGATGTTCTGCGCGGTTCCGGCATTACGGATATGACAACCGACTGGGCGGACTATTCGGTTACGTTTGAGGCTGATTTCGAACTTAAAAACAAAATCATGGACCTGATTAAATATTTTGAAAGCAATCCGACGCTGGTGGCTTATGACGTGAGCGTTTTCCGGATTTATCCCTATGACAAGGGCAAAGACGTCGAATGGAAAGAGCTGCTTAACGCTTTCTATTTCGGCACGGTTACGACGGCCAAAACCGGCGTTATCGGCCGGGTTCTTACAACCACCAATGAGCTGAACATCAGTACGCTGCGCCAGTTTTTAGGCAGACAGGCAATGGTTATGCCGGTTGCGGAAGGAAAATTCGTGGTGCCAAACCTGTGGTTTTCGCGCTTTGACATCGGCAAATGCGGCCGCCGCGATTCGATTGAAGCCGACTTGTCCATTCTGGCAAAAGCCTCCTTGGAAAAAGGCAACCGAATTTTCTCGGACATTACGCTGGAGGCGACCAACGGCCAGATTACACATTTTGACGTACGCAGCCGTCTGGGCGAAAACTTCCTGATTATCGGCATTCCGAACCAACTGTTTGGCGCAAAGTCACCCAAATCGGAAACCGTGGTCTTTATGGTTCCGCGGATTATCCGCACGCTGAAAACGACCAAACCGATTTTAGATAACTTAATTTAGAGGATTTAAGGAATGGCAGAAGATTTTAACAACATCAATCGACCTGCGGGCGGCAGCATGCCGGATCCGAACCGGCCCCGATTGAAAAAAGTCAAACGCCCGATTAAAAGAATTGTCAACCCGTCAAACGCCGCAGGCGTGTCCGCCGCCATGCCGCCGAAAGCCGAACCGGTTTATCAGCCGCAGTCTCAACAGCGGGCACAGGCTCCGGCAGACGATTTTGACCTTGACGCAATTCTGGATGGGGGCGAAAATCTGCCGGCATTGAACAATACGCAGGAAGTCGCCAGCGATTTTCAACCGCAGTTTATTGACGAAAGCGACATCACGCCGCCGAAAGTGCCTCTGGCCGAACAGTTTATGGTTGACAACATGTTTACCAAAAAAGCCTTGTTTTTCGGCGCATTGTTTGCTTTTATCCTCGGCTTTGCCATTGCCAAGTTTTTCTTTGCGCAGGAAACGGTTGTTCGCGACGGTCTGCAAGGCGTCGTAATCAATCCCGAAGTTCCGAGAGGACGCGCCCGCTGCGGTGTTGCCGAAAGAACGCAGGGCTGCGTGCTGTATATAATGAATCCGCAGCGACAGGAACTTACGGCCAGAGATTTTTATGATTTGGCATCGCAGCTTACCGGAAGACAGAGATTTGTTATTGAAACCGGAAACATGCGTTATTCAAACGTCAAAATCCGTCCCGGCGGCATTGCTCAGCTTAACATTCCGCCCTTGCAATAAACAAAGCCCCTCGGAAGAGGGGCTTTGTTTATTTGTCATGTCCGGCCTTATTTTTCTATGTCATGTTCGGACTTGAACCGGACATGACATAGAGGAAAGCGTCATGCTCGGGTTTAACCCGGGCATCTCCTTTACAGATTCCCGTGCCAAGCACGGGAATGACAGAGAAGAAGAAAAATAAGTCCGGGAATGACAGAGGAGAAGAAACGAACACGGCAACGATAGAGGAGAAGAAAAATAAGTCCGGCAATGACAAGCTGTAGCCAGCTTAACCGCTTCAATAGCGGCGGCACGAACCTTCGTTGAAGCGCGTTGCTTCCTATGTACATATCGTGAGCAAGTGCCTTGTGTTTTTGGATGCCCGGGTTAAACCCG
>OMFB01000050.1_pt1 | contig 23031 bp, 10 predicted proteins | sample 1645571 | NCBI WGS metagenome assembly OMFB01 (sample SAMEA103958166, study PRJEB25191) | human gut metagenome | biome: human-associated habitat [ENVO:00009003]; feature: intestine environment [ENVO:2100002]; material: feces | place: Germany | collected 2013/2015 | reverse complement strand
ATCCGCTGCTGGAACAGATTTCTAATACCTGGCGCAATACGCTGGACCGCGTTTATGCCAACCGCCATTACATCGTCCTTTCGGTTGCCGACCGTCCCGAAGCTCTGAAAGATTTGAACTATGCGTCGCAGGCTCTGCTGGCGACTTTGAACGATTACGGCGTCAAGCCGATGTACGAAACCGAAGACAGCCCGGCGGCTGACAGTCCGCTGGCAGTTTTTGCCAAAATATGCAGTCCGATTACTCAGCCGGCGCCGAAGGTTCGCAACGCCGAAGGCGCTCAGCTTAACGAGATGCTGACGTCGGATCATATTCACTTTACCGGCGAAAAGGGTATTATCAAATTTTTCTCGGGCGAGAAGGAAAAATATGAAATTGCCATGGGCATCCGCACTTCCGGCGATTATATGGACGAGGGCATGATTGCGTCGCTGCTTTCCATTGACTGCGAACTGACCCTGCTGCACAATGTCAAGCCTTTTTTCAAACCGCATGCCCGCGCTTTGCTGATGCAGCAGCAGCGTATGGCGGCGGTAACCAGTTTTTCGCCGGATGTTATCAACCAATACAGCGAAGCCCTGTCTTCAATTGAAGACAGCGATGCCGATTATCAGGCGCTGACCGAATATGCGATGACGGTTATTCTGAAAGGCGACAGCATGGAAGAAATAGACTTCGGCGAAAGCGAAGTTCAGCGCATCTGCCGTCTGTTCAGCGTTACGCCGGTTCGCGAGGGCTGGGTTACGCAGGCGACTTTCTTTAATCAGTTTCCGACGTATGAAACCTATCCGCGAACCTACCGTTATCTGTCCAGAGTTGTGGCTATGGCCATTTCCTTCGACAAGCCGTCCGAAGGTTTTGCCAAATCGGACTGGGGACCGGGCGCAATTACCGTTTTCCGTACCGCTTCCGGATCCGCCTATCGTTTTCAGTTCCACGTTTCGTCTGAAGATTCGGCTGTTGCTCACTGTTGTATTATCGGCCCGACCGGACAAGGTAAAACGACTTTGCTGACCTTTTTGGCCGGACAGGCTATGCGCCACAGCGACCTGAAAGTTTTCTTCTTTGACCGTCATCGCGGTGCCGAAATCTTTACCCGTTCCATCGGCGGTGCCTATGTCGGTTTTGACGGCGACGAAAAGAACGTTTCCCTAAATCCGTTTGATACGGCCAATACGCCGAACAACCGGGCTTTCCTGCGTCGTTGGCTGAAGTCTATTACCATGGTCGACGATGCCCTTTCCGAAAAGGAAATCGGCCGCGCGGTTACCACGGCGTTTGATTATCTGCGTCCTGAAGAACGCATTATGAAAAACCTCTACAAAAGCTGTTTTTCGCCGACCGGCAATATGCGCCGGGAGCTTTTCCGCTGGATTAATCCGGATCAGTACGGTAATATTTTTAATGCCGAAAACGACAGTCTGGATTTGAGTGCCAAGCGTTTTATGGCTTTTGACTTTACGCATATTTTCGAGGACGAAACACTTGCGCCGGCCGTCATCAGTTACATCATGCACCGTATTATGTCCGAAACCGGCGATACCGGCGTTCCCTCGCTGATTATGATTGACGAAACCGCGCCGATGTTGAAGCACCCGATGTTCCGCGACTACTTTATCATCGGTTTGCAGGAAGGGCGTAAAAAACGCCAGGCTTATCTCTGTGCTTTCCAACAGCCGAACATCATCGACAAGCTCGGCGTCGGCGAAGTTATTCGCGGCCAGTGTCAGACGATTATCTTTTTCCGTAACCCGCAGGCAATGCCGGAAGATTACGCCAACTGGAACCTTACTCAGCGGGAAATCGAGTTCATTTTCGGCAAGAGCTACCGCGACTTTCCTTATGCCATTCTGCTTTCCCGTCCGGCTACCGGCGAATCTGTCATTTTGGACGTCGACCTGAGCGGCCTCGGCCCATACCTGAAACTTTACAACTCCGGCCGCAAAAACGTGCTTTTGGTTGAAGAGCTGATTAAGGAATACGGTGAGGAAAACTTTGTTACAAAATATTTAAATATTGCGTGATTCGGAGATTAGTCGTTTATCAATTGCGCAATTTTTGATATTATTAATATAAGGACACCTGGACTTTATTGGAGGTTGAACATGAGAAATTGTAATCTTTTGCGGCTGCTTACTCTGAGCGGATTCCTTTCGCTTGCGGTTCTGCCTCGTCATGCGGTGGCGCAATGGCCGACCCTGGATATTTCCTCCGTAAAGGAAGGCATAAGCACCAATATCGAACTGGTCAAACAGTCCAAGGTTGTGACCGATGCCATGGCCACTGCCGGCAAAATCAATGCCGGTATTGGCGATGCCAAGGCCAGCGTTTCTAAATTCGCCGGCGACAATCTGGCCAAAGCCCAGGAAAAAATGAAAAAGCTTCAGGAAGAAAAAGAGCGTATAGAAAAGAAAAAAGAAGAATACGAAAAAATTAAGAAAGAAATTGAAGAGAAGAAAGAGGCAATGGAAGATTATAAGCGTCAGGCCGAAGCTCTGAAGGCCGATGCCGAGGGGTATGTTGCCGATGCCAAAGAAATGAAAGATGCTGCCGCTGACGTTGTTTCTACGGTCAAAGACGATGTTTCATCAGCTTCTTCCTCTGCCGGAGTTTCTTCCGGAAATGCTGATTTGAACACGACGTCGGCGGTTGCCGAAGCCGAACCGCAAACGGCCGTGTCCGGCCGGACGGCTTTCGGCTCTGTTCAGTCCGAATCAGAATATCAGGTTGCTGCGCCGACTTCCGACGCCAAAAATTACGGCGAAGCCGTTTCTGAAACTTCTGCCGTTGCCGGAATTTCGGAGATTGCCGAAGATGACACAGCCGAAGCGGATGTTCAGGCGCTTGCCGAAGAACAGTTGAGACTGAAAGAAGAACAGGAAGCTTTGGACAAGGAAAAGGCCGAGTTGGAAGTTGACGCCATGTTTGCCAAAACGCCGGAAGAAAAAGCCGCTGTTGAGGAAAAGATGAAAGCTCTTGACGCCAAGTATGAAGACTTGAACGGCAGAATGTCTGAAAATGCCGCGCAACTAACTGCGGCTCAAGAACAGACGGTAGCCGAAGCAGCTGTTGAAACACCTGGGGAAAACAAAGCCGTTCCGGCCGGCCGCCGTCCGTTCGGAATGCCGGAAAAAGCCGCGGCAGTTACGAACGAAAATAATGATGACAAGCAACCTGTCGATGAAAAGGAAAAAGACGAAGATAAAGAGCCGCAGCCTTTCCATCGTGCCAAGATTTTGGACGGAGAAACGTCAACCAAAATGGAAATTCCGGAATCTCACCGCGCCAAAATTCTTGATACTTATGAAGCGCCGGTCGATCACACGCCGAAAATTCTTGAGCAAAGTCGGCAGCAATCGGGAAATTCTTCAGGGGGCTTCCGCAAAAGAGCCGTACAAAGAAGTTCGGCTCTGCAAAATGGCCGTCACTATGCTTCCCGCAGTTTTTCCGAGACCATGGTCTTTGCTGATTTGGCGGGAGGCTCCGTACCTGACGGCACGGTTAACGGCGTCTTTATTCTCTCAGACCGTCTGGCTCAGGAATGCGAGATTAACGTTGCCGATTTGGAAGACGAGAAGGTTATGGACGAATGCATCAAAAAGCTGGTAAAGGCCAAGTCGGATAACGATGCGTCCATTGCACAGGAGGCAACAGCCGTTTACAAGACCATTATGCAGGAAACCGTAAATGGGCTTATTGCCGAAAGCATGGCGCAGAAAAACGAAGCGGCCAATTACGAAACCAAGGTTTTGGAGGAAATGGAGAAAAAAATCGCCCAAACCAAAAACAGTCGCGACGATACCGGCGGGCTGTCCCTGACCAACATGGAAACCCAGTATCTTTTGAACCGTATCCTGACAATTTATGCCGGACAGTTGACTCTGGATACGCTTAATGAAGTCAGTGGTTTTGACAAGTCTTATTATCAGGACGGCGATGACGAAGAAACCGGAGAAGAAAAATGATGAAAAAACGTCTGACATTGTCCGTTTTCTGTCTGACGCTGATTTGCGCCGCGTTGCCGGCGCGCGCCGATAAGGAGTTTTTTCAAAAGGTCGAAGAATATCTGGGCGTGGTCGAAAATAACAAAAACTGGGTGGAAAATCAGCTTTCGCTGGCCGAAGAAATGAAACGTTCGGCTTCGGAGGGTGTCGGTAATGCGATGCAGAAAATCAACGAAGTAAAAGCCAATCCGCTGAGTGCTGATGAGGAACTTCTAAATGTCATTCCGTCGGATATTCCGGATGTTAACAATATCGGTAAGGCAACCGAACAGGTAGAGAAGTCCTATAATGCTCAAATGGGGCAGGGAAACGATATCGAAGTATCTTCCGAACAGTATGACAAAATGATGGATATTCAGCGGGAAAATGTCGCCAATCTTTATACCGTTGCCTTTACGACCCGGACGCTGCTGGCCAAGGAACGCAAGCAGGACGAACCCTCCAACGATATGAAAAGCACGCGTGAAATCATTAAACTGACCAACAAAAAAGCCGCGGAAATGCTTCGCCGCCTGCGAAATGTCATGAAGCTTGAAGCCGCAACCGCAGAATTCAAATTCTCACAGGAAGCGATAGCTTATTCGGTTGAAAACCGCGAAGACGAAGAGGGGGGTAACGAAAAATGATGAAAACTCTCCATTATATATTTGCCGCGACACTCGCTCTGGGCTGTTTTATACGGCCGGCTGAAGCGACTTTGAAGTTTGATGTGTCCAAAGGTGTCGGTAAAGTAACGACGACGGTTTCCGGCTGGATGGAGGTTGCCAAAAAGCAGATGGAACAGTCGGCAACGCTTCAGACGATGATTGCCTATGGCAAGGGGGCTGTTGAAACGGCAAAAAAAATGAAAGAACTTCAGGGCGCGGTCGGCGATATGGCAGCGGAGGCTCAGTCTGTCGTTGACGAAAGCAGCGGCTTGGTCAGCGGCGCCATTTCCGATGCTCAGAATGCGGTTGGCGGAGCCGTCGGCGATGCCATGTCGAAGACCGGTGACGCTCAGGAGCTTTTGGAACTGAAAGCACAGAAAATGTCCTTGGAAAGCGAGCGGGATGACGCGATTGCCGCCGCGCAGGAAGAAATAAACGGCAAGATAAGTCTTGCGCAGGAAAACATCGGCAAGCTGCAAGCCATGGCGGCCCAGGAACCGGACAGAAAAACCGAATATGAGGCGCAGATTGCGACCTATCAGAATCAAATAAGTCAATATAATGAGGAATTGCAGACAACTTCCGATACCGTTACCGGCCAGTATCAGTCTCGGATTGCCGCGGTTGACGAACAGATTACGGCTCTGCGTGACGAGGCGATTGCCAAGGCTGGCGAAGCGATGGCCGACAAGTTGAAATCCGTTTTCGGCGGCGGCGACGAAGAAGATGCGGCGGCAATGAACGAGATGATTAAAAACAATTTTTTGGAAAAAGACGATGAGTTGACCATTGAAAACATAACGCCGCGCCAAGTTTTCCGCAAATTGACGGCTCTTAAAGATACGGTTGCCGCTTTCAACAATGCTTGGAAAGTTAAGAAATCCCGTTATGAAAATGATGAAAAGACCGAAGAAATACAGGCGGAAGTCGAGCAGATGGACGGCGCTTCCTCCTCGCTGGGCATGGATATCCAGCTTAAGGTTGAAAACATCAAGTCCCTGTTGGAATATACCCGGATGATGGTTAATGACTTGAAAATGGTTACAGCCCATGAACTGAATGATTTAAATAGTTGGAAACTGAATCGTTATGACAAGGATGTGACGGAATTTAATTTGGACGATTATATTTACGAGAAAGAATCAGTTAAGGACAAAGCTCTGGATATTTTAAAAAGTGTCAAGGAAAACGGTGTAAAAGGCACGGCGGAAAACATGCTGAACAATGCCGTCGACAACAAGCAGGACAGTGCTTCGTCGCCTGCGACGACTTCTGATCCGCTGGAAGCGGTTCGCAGCGAGCTGCGGCAGGTCAGATCCAAAAGCGGGCATTATGAGGGCGTAGATACCGCCGGTCCGACCGACAGCGCGCCGGTCAACGTGACGGAAGAGCTGCGGCGTGCTCGCGGCGGCTCTGCGGAATAAGGAGAACGGATATGCGGAAAATCAGTAATAAATTGTCTTTTCTCTTTCTGGCCGTCAGTATGTTGACAGGCGTCTGTGCAAAAAGTGCCGGAGCTTTTTTACTGCCGCCGGGGCCGGGAACGCCGACCGTTGATCCTTTGGCCGACGTTAACATGACAATTGACTATGGCGTACAGGTTGTTAACAACACCACTTCCGGCATTACCAAGTTGAAGCAGGAGCAGACCAAACTGGTCAAGGCGGCAAAGGAAAAGCTCGCCGGCGAAGTTGAAGGCTTAATGCCGAGCAAGAAAGACAAAAACAAAAAAGAAAAAGCAGTTCCGGGCAGCAAAAAAATCGCCGAGTGCAAAATTGCCGATATTGAAAAGCCTAGCTCGGTCAAAAAAGCCTTTTATAAGCTTTTTCTGGCGTATCCTTCCGATAAAAGTGATGAAATGACGGCCTATCGCGATAAAGCTTCCGAATTTTATCAGGATACGATTGTCGAAACCTATGTGGCCTCGCGTGAATTAGAAAAGGAACTTGATGAGCTGGAAAAGAATTTCGCCAAGCTGACGCCGATGCTGGTTACCGGTGAAGGCGGCAACGGTGCGGAAAGCGGCGATGACAACAACGGTACCTGGAAAAACGCCTACACCGCGTATGATACGATGAACCAGCTTCTGAAGATAACCGAGGAACTGGCGGCTATGCGTGCCCAGCTTGAAGCGGCCAAAGCGGTTAAACATCATATTGTTCCGGCCGCATATAAGAAGAAAAGCAAGAAATCTTCTTTGCTGGAAAAACGCGGAAATCTTCAACTCGCTTCCCGGTCGGTGCGGTATGGCAGTGAAAAACTGGTTTTTGCTCAGGTCGATTTTAACAATTTTCAGAAAGCTTCCGTCAGTTCGACGCCGACAGTCAGCAGTAACGGCGGCGCCTCGATAACGTCGTTTGCGCAGCAGCGAAAAGCGGCGGCGGTACAGGCTTCCCGTCAGGAAGCCATCGGAATCATCAGCGGCCAAAGCGCGGCTTCTTCTCTGTCAAAGTCAACGGCGGATGATACGGCGGTTGAAGATGAAGATTATGAATATGACCCGGCTACGGATTCTTCGGTTAAATATATGAGGGCACCGGAACCAGACATTGCCTCGCCGTTTAAAGGCAATGAAGAGAAAATGGATGAACTGGACAAGCTTGACCCGCTCTATGAGAAGGCAACCGAAGCGCTGGAACTGCACAATCTGCTCCAGTCTTTGCCGACGCATAAGGAAAATGCCGAAAAATATAATCGCCACAAGCAGCTTCACGACAAATCTGTCGAAATGCTGCGAACCGCGGATAAATGCGCTTTGCAGTTCTTGGGCCGGTATTACGACGATCCGGAAAAAGTCTGGACCGGCGGTCCGATAAGCGATGAAAATACGGCCAATTATGACTTGCGGTCCGGAATTTCCGGCTGGGCGATTAAGGCTTTTGAAATTGCCAAGGCCGAAACAACGGCGCCCGTAGATTCCGATGACGGTGTCGTGGCCGAAATTGACCTGATCGATACCGGAGATATGACTAAACGCAGTGAAAACGAAGCGGCTTATAAGGAAAAGGCTCAGGGGCTGTCCAGTCCGGACGAGGAAGAAAAGGTTGAGGCCATCAACCGCGAAACGGAACTGATTGCCTGGAAAATCGGCGCCGAAGCGGCCAAAAAGCTTGCGGAAGACCAATATTCTTCCAATCCGCAGTGGGGAACGGCACAAACGCGCTTTCCGGTTTGGAACGACCAGAAGAACTTCTATAACCAGTATATTGACGGCAAATACAACAATATTAAAGAATATCTTGCTGCTTTGCAGTTCAATCAGGTGTCGCTGAACATTGCGCAGGAACTGAACAATATTTTAACCGAAGATCCTGAAGTTAAGGCCTATAATGCCCGCGAATTGGGACGTTTGGCCGGTGTCGTCGGCGATGATGACGAAACGGAAGAAGAGGAGGCTGCAAACGACGAAATTACGTCATTGGTTGCACAGAAACAGGCTGATTTGGAAAAAGCAGCTGACAAGCGCCGCAGCGCATTAAAACCGTTGGAAGAACAGAAAGAAAATATTAATAAAAGCATTGAAGAAGCTTCTGCGGCACTGAGCAGTTTCAATGAACGCATCAACCAGCTTAAAAAGGAAAAACTGACGGCTCAGTCTTCGGTGGAAGATATGCAGGTTCAGCTGGAAATTGCCGATGACGTGGCTGAATACGCCCGTGAAAACGGCGAGGAAAGCGAAGAGGATTCCGTTTCTCAGGCGTTTGCCAAAGAAAGCATAAAGGAAAATCAGGCCAAGGAAGCTTCGGTCGAGCCGGAGATAGAGCGCTATCAGGGTTTGGCCAAGGTTCAGGAAGAAAAGATAGAACAGCTCAAAAACCGGTTGGAGCAGGTTGAAAAACAGATTGCCGCGGTTGAGGAATCTTACACAAGACAGGTTCAGGGACTGGAAGAAAAATATACTGCTGCATTTGAAGCGGCCCGCAAAAAAATTCAGGACGGCAAAACGGCCAAGGCGGCAAAAACGCTTCTTAGCCTGTATCGGGAAAATGTTGAACGGACGGTTGTCGGCGATTTAATCGGCACGGCTTCCGTCAGAGGTATCATCAGTCAGGCCGAAGGCCTGGTCGGCGATACCAAGAGTTATGCGGTTCAGGCGGTGGAAACGGCTCGCTCCGACATTTACAAACTCGGCGATGAACTTTATCTGCCCGGCAGTTCTGCGATGGTCGTCAAACGTCATGCCGAACTGATGAAGGAACTGCAGAATATTCCGGTCGACAAACTGGTCGCCTCGTCGTCTTCTTTGGGCAAGTTTGGTTCCAATACGGTCATTACTTCGGCGCTGACAACGATGTTCCAGAAAGTTGTCACGCAAAGGGCCTGTGCCGACGGCCGCTGCGAAAATGCCGATGAGGAGTATTTTATCGGGCTTGAACCCAAAGACAAGGACTTTTCGGCGCCAAAGGCCGCGCCGGAAATGAATATGGCGCCGGTGCGTGAAATTGTCCGCTTCGATACGGTAAGTTATGATAATGTTCCCAAAACGGCCGACGGTACCGTTTCTCGGCAGGGTTTCCTTAATTACGGCGAAGAAATTCCGACAATTTGGCAGAAAATGCTTCAGGAAAATATTTTCGTTGAACGCGAAGTCGATTTGGCGGCCATACTGGAAGCCGGCAGCGGCCGCGAAGGAGCTTTTATGCGCGGCGGACGGTATCCCTGCAAACTGGGCGAAAAGATTATCGACGTTGATCCTTATGACGGACAGTATATGGTCGTCAGCGAACTCGCCGGCGCCGACGGTGCCGTTTCGCGCAGCTCGGGCGGCAGCAATAACAGCGCTGCCAATATGGCAACCCGCGAGTTCTTGAAAAAAATCGGCGTCTATATTGAAGATAAAATCAGCAAAACCGGCAATCCGGGCGTTTCGATTGACGAAAACAAGCTTCCGCAGTGTCAGGAAATTGAAATTATCGGCAACTCCGGGCTTGCGGCCAAGTTTTACTATACGGTGCGCGATATTGAAGCCGATACCGAAGGTCCGGCTGCTATTCAGCCGAAAGAAACCATCGGCAGCCCGAGTGAACTCGGGACGCTGCTGAAGGCGCAGGACGCCGGCGGTATTCGCTTCGCCGACAAACCGCTAGAAGTGTTTGAACGTCTGAAGGAAATTGCCGAAGAGCAGGATAATCCGAACAGCGAGTATCAAACCAATCTTAAAGACGAAATTTTTAACAATGCGCCTTATAACATAAACCAGATTGGCGACTTTCTTGACTATGTCGAAGTCGAAACAACCTACCGTCAGACGTTGGAAGAACTGAAAGCCAGCCTTGACGAAGTCAACGATATGCTGAAAGAACAGCTGGTTGAAGCCGGTTTTACGCCGACGGCGGACTTTGATATTTCGAAGGATGAAGATTACGAACTGGCGCGCAGCAGCCTTGATCGCCTTAAAAATAAGCTGGTGGAAGAGGGCTTTTCGGGAATTTCCGGCGTCAATGTCAGTGACAACGAAGTGGTTGAAGAACGCCTGAACAAAATTAAACGTATTTTTACCGCTTTGCGCAAAGATAAGGATGAACTGCTGCCCCTTAACGAGAATTCGCCCTCCGACAGCGAACTTGACGAGCAGATTAAAACCGAAGAAGTCAACAAGAGCGTCGTCGGCGAATATGACAAGAAGGTTGAGGAAGAGTTCCAAAAGCAGTTGAATAATTTCAAACCGCCGTTCTGCGCGGCTTACTGATAGAAGAGAAATGAGCGAAAACGACAACATTTTAGAGGGAACCAGAGTACTTTCGATTACGGATGCAAACGGCCGGCACAAGGAGTTTATCAGCGAAGTCGAAAAAGAAGTTTCCGGTTTCAAACTCAAATATTATATGTGGCTTTCCCGGCTGTTTATCCTTTTTGCCGTGGTTTCGCTGATGATTTTCATGAGTTCTTCGCTGGCGCTGTTCAAACTGGCGCCGCAGGTTTCCGTCGAGCCTTTTCTGATAATCAGGCAGGATACTTCCGACGGTATTGTGCGCTATGAGCCGATTTCATACAAAATGGCTTCCAAAAACCAGTTGATGGAAACCTTTGTTCGCCAGTACGTCCTGTTGCGTAATACGATTATTGCCGACGAGAAGGAAATGCAGACCCGCTGGTTTCCGGGCGGTATGATGAATTTTTTGTCTTCTGACTATGTCTTCGGCCAGTTTTCCGCTTATCGCGACAGTGTCTGGAGCAAAATCATCGACGCCGAAATGGTTCGTGAGGTCGAAATTATTTCCATCGGCAAGCTCGGCGGCGAAAAAAGTCCGGTTTGGAAGGTGGACTTCAAAACCTACGACCTCTCGACCACCATGCGCAACCAGAATACCCGGGCTTTGATTCTGAGCACGCGCTATTGGACGGCTTCCGTCACGGCCTATTTCCTCCGCGGCCGCGAGTTTGTCGGCCTTCGTCTTATCAATCCGATTGGCTTTACCGTAACCCGCTATTCGCAGACCGAAGTCGAAATTTTCTGAAAACTTCTTTGCCTGTTGATAAGTTGGGGATTTTGGCCTTATGGGATTAGACTTTTAAAATAAAAAAGTTTAAGTTCATAATATCTATACTAGTATACTGTTATAAGGATATATCGCAATGTGCAAAAAATTTATTATGTTATTCGTGCTGCTTATGCTTACGGCCTGCGGTATTTTCGGCTCATATTATGAGGCCGAACCGGTCGGCGTCGGCAAAGGCGTGGACGAACTCAAGCTTTCTCCCTGCGCCTGTCTTCAGGTCGAACTTCCTCAAAACCTGCCGGATTGGTTTGTTGAAACAATTTAACCGGGACTGATGATAGAAAATGGCAAATCAGTTAGAAGGAAATAACACCCAGCAGAAGCTTATCGGCGGCGCCGTGCGGCAGTCGCAGCGGCAGGCGCGCAACGAAGACGTTTTCGTCGCCAATGTCGGCGAAAAACGCTATCTTTGGACGGCGCGCGCTTTCGCAATTATTACCGCAATCAGCCTCTGCTGCAACATTGTGCTGATTCTTGCCATTATGCAGGTTTTGCCGCTTTATCGCGTCGAACCTTTTTTGCTTACGTTTCAAAACAAGGAAGAGCAGGTTTACAATATTCAGCCGATTAAGGGGCGCATGGAGGATCAAAAGGCCATTACCGAGGTTTTTGTCCGCCAATATGTGCTGCTGCGCAGTTCTTTTGACCGCGATGTGCAGGAGATGGAGGCGCGCTGGATGCCCGGCGGTCCCGTGCAGGAGATGTCTTCTTCCGCTGTCTATACCGAATTTTTGGAAAAAACGGCCAAAAAAGCGCTGGATTTGATTCGCGCTCGGTCCTTGCAGCGCAATGTCCGTATTCTGACGGTTAACGAACTTGGCCGCGGTCTTTGGCAGGTCGAGTACGAAACGCAGGACATGTATCCGGATTCTCCCGCGCCGGAAGTCAACTACTGGACGGCTTCGCTGCGCATCGCCTACAGCCGCAAAAGCGTCAAGTACGGCGAGCGTCTTAAAAATCCGGTCGGTTTTACGGTGGTCAGATATTCTCTGACATATAACAAGGTTAAGTAGGTTTATAAGGTATTCAGATAATGATTTTACGGTCGGCTAAGTTATTCCTTCTTTTAATGCTGGTAGTTCTCGGTGGCAATGCCGTTGCGCAGACGACCATGAACAGTCTTGACCAGAATGCGGATCAGAGCCAGGGACAATATATGCCGATGAATATGGGCTATGCCGGTTTCAACTCTCTGGGTATGATTCAAAGTGCCTGGCTGGATCCGATGCAGAACCTCGGCGAAGGGCAAAGCAAACCTGCTTACTCGAAATATTACTGGTCGCCGGATTTGGTGCTGCCCATCCGTCTCCGCGAAGGCATGATGACGCTTATTAATTTTCCGAACTGGGAATTAATTGAAGATATTTACATCGGTGACAATGCGACTTTCGACGGCCAGATTTCCGGTCCGAACACCTTACTGCTGTATCCCCGCAAGGGCGCCAATGTCGGCGTTGACACCAACGTCATCGTTTTTGGCCGTTCCGGCAACAAATATGTTTTTTATGTTAAAAGCGAAGGTGTTAATACCGAACGCCTGACCAACTCGATTATCGACATAGACGTCATTGACGGACCGTCCGGTTCCGGCGGAGCCGGCGCCTCCAGCGCGCGGATGTCGTCGATGGGCGGCGGGTTGGGTGTCAATGCCAGCCATTACAATCGCGGCGGCAGCTCCGGAATGTCGGTTGATTCGACTTTTACCAAACGTTTCCAGATGGCGGACTGGATTAAGAATATTCCGCTTGATCCAAGCAAATTCCGTTTTGACATTGAGGTTTATGTTCCCAACCCCGATGACGTTGTCATTGCGCCGGAACGCGTTTGGCGCGACGATATTTTCACTTACATTGATCTGGGCGAGAAGGCTTTGAATATGACGCAGCGCCCGATTGTGACCCTGATTGTCGAACGCATTGAAGTTCCGGTCGGTTTTCGCACCAAAGGACCGAACAACCGTCTGATAATCGTTGAGGGTATCGGCGATATGGTCATGCGCAACGGCAAACGGATTGTCTGCCTGAAAATGCGGCGTTCAGACGATGCCGGTCTGGAAGATGCCACTTATGCAACCGATTTTGAAGACAACCGCTGGGATGTTCCTCCCGCGCTGCCCGGCAACGGTAGCACCGGTGCGAATGGCGGAGCTGCGGGCGGCAGCGAATTTAACGGCGGCAACGGCGGCGTTCCCGGACAATATGATATTCAGGTCGGCCAGAGCCAGCTGATTGTTCCGGCCAACGGCCAGGGGCAGAATGTCAGCGTCGGCTATCAGGGCGGCGACGGTATTGACTATTCCAAAATGCAGCGCATCAGCAACAACAACCAATACGATGCCGGCGCGCGCAATATGGCGCAGCGCTATGGTTACGGCAGCGGTTTCAGCGGCGAAGGCTCCAATATTTCCATTGAGCTGGGCACTGATGCCGACGTTACCAACCTCGAGCGGCTTTGGGACAGCCTGGTCAACAAATATCCCGACGTTCTCGGCGTTTACCAGCCGTTCTTCTCGGTGGATACGCCGGCGGACGGCCAGGGCAAAGAGCTGTTTCATCTGCGCGTTGGCCCGGTCAAGTCGCTTGATGCCGGTGATTCCGCCTGTAGCCGCCTGGGACGCAACGGCGTATTTTGTAGTGTAGTCAGGACCCAATGAGCAAAGAAGTACTTACACATTCCGAAAGTTACGTCAAAAAAACCAACCGCATAATTCTTGCGGTTGGTATTACTTCTTTTATTATCTTTATTTTCGGCGTTGTGCTTCTGATTAAAAGCAATAAGGTTGTTGATGACTATGAAGAACCGGTTTTTACCGACAATGACGATGCGCTTAACATCGGCAATACCAGCCCTTTGACCGACAATCTTGAGTTCGGCATCGTTGATGACGGCGAAGTTCCGATTACCATGACGCCGGATCCCGTTTCCATGGGACAGGTTGTGCTTGGTACTGAAGCCAAGAATGTTCTGACCATCGGCACCAACGGCAAAACAGCGATTAAAATTGATGACGTCGAACTGGCCGAGCCGCCGTTTGACGGTTTTACTTACGAGGATAACTGTACAGATGAGGAATTGCGCGGCGAACAGACCTGTAATATTACCATGAACTGGATTCCGGTCATTCACGGCAACGTGCAGAACAATTTTATCATTTCGTGGCACGAAGCCAATCTGACCCGCAGCAATGCCAAATCGGCCAAAGTTCCTGTCGAAGGCAGCGCCATTCGTAAGGAAGACTGCAATTTTTGCGAAACCGCGCTGCCGCAGGGAGCTGCATCAGCAACCGAACAGGCCAAAGCCGAGATTGCCGCCAAGCAGGTGCGCAACGCTGTCGGTCCCAACGGCGAGGTTATCGGTACCATTGATGAAGACGGTTATGTTCGCGACGCCGACGGCAACATTATCGGTCGGATGAATGCCAACGGTCTGGTTGTTGACGATAACGGCAATGTTATCGGCGTTGGCGACAACCGCAAACTTGTTTATGATGAATTCGGCAACGTTATCGGTCATGTCAATCCGGACGGTACCGTTGTTGACAAGGACGGCAATGTTATCGGCCGTACGCTGCCGGACGGCACCGTGGTTAACAATGACGGCGCGCCGATTGGCAAAGCCGTTGACGCCGGTTATGTGTATGATGAAAACGGTAACATTATCGGCCGCGTGCTGCCGGACGGTACCGTGGTCGATATGGACGGCAACGTTATCGGTCGTCTGAACGAAAAAGGCGAGGTTGTTGACGCCAACGGCAACGTCATCGGCTACGTGACTAAACCCGGACGTACCGCGATTGACGAAAACGGCAATGTTCTCGGCGTTGTTATGCCGAATGGCGCCGTCGTCGACGCTAACGGCAATGTTGTCGGTTATGTTGACGAGAACGGCAACGTCGTTACCGACGAAATTATCGGCAAGACCGGTCCCAAACGTCGTTTGGCCTATGACAAGGACGGCAACGTTATCGGGTATATTGACGAAAACGGCAATGTGGTTGATTTTAACGGCAACGTTATCGGCAAAATGCTTGAAGACGGAACCCTGGTTGACCTGAACGGTAATGTCATCGGCCGGGCCGGCGAATATGTTGACTTGGCGCTGGACAAAGACGGAAAGGTTATCGGTTACGTCGGCGCTGACGGCAAGGTTTATGATAAAAACGGCAATGTCATAGGCTATGTTGATGCCGACGGCAATATCGTCAGCAACGTCAAAAAGAAAATCGGTTCGCTGGTGCGTGTCGAACTGATTCCCGTTACGCCGCAGGGAACGGTGCTTGGCGTTATCAGCAATAACGGTACGGTTGAAAATGACAAGCGTCAGGTTATCGGCCGTATTCTTGCCAACGGTTTGGTTAAGGATCCGTCAGGAAATCAGGTCATCGCCAAACTGGTGCGCGGCGGGCTGGTGGTCGGTTATGGCTGCAAAAACGTCGGCTATCTTGATAAAAACGGCAAAATAACCAAAGGCAACAAAGAGCTTCCCTATAAGATTATGCCTGACGGCATTGTTATTGACAACGCCGGCTCTTATATCGGCGAAGTCGTTCAGCCCGGCAGTGCGTTTGATAATACCTGCACGCTTATCGGCGAGGTCGGGACCGACGGTATTGTCCGTGATTCCGCCAACAATTACGTCGGCTGCGTCAATCCTGACGGTACGGTGCTGAACGAAACCGGCGAAATCGTCGGCGGCGTTTCCCGTTCCGGCATTGCCGTCACTTATGACGGCGAATATCTCGGCAAAGTCGGTGCTAACGGCATTGTCCAGTCGGCGGCGTTGCTGCCGGTCGGCTGCGTCGGAACTTACGGCGATGTTTTCAACAAGGACGGCGGTTACATGGGCAAGGTTTTGGAAAACCGCTATGCTTATGACCTTTCCGGCAATTTTCTTAACGTTGTCGGCGAAAACGGCAAGGTTTCGATACCCGGCGGCGGTGAAGCCAAACTTTATGCCAACAATCTGGTTGCCGATGATGCCAACCGGATTGTCGGTGTGGCGCTGGACGAAAAGTCGATCGTCGTCGATCCTTCCGGAAAGTTTATGGGCCGCGTTTTCCCCGACGGCAACGTTTATAATGACAAAGGCGTTGCGTTGGGCAAAATACATGGCCGGGGCACAGGCTTTTTCAACCGTATGCTCGGCAAACTTCTGCCGCGCGGCGAAGTTGTCGATTTCTATGGCAAAAAAGTCGGTAAGGTCAATTACGACGGCCGTGTTCTCAACCGTTTCGGCGAGCTTCAGGGACGGGTTGACGCCAAAGGCCTGTTTATTGACAACAACAACGAATATCGCGGCGCGGTTCTGCTGCATGGCGCTGCCATCGGTTATGACGGTTCGTATCTCGGCTATGCGACTTCCGACGGTACGGTAATCAACCTTGACGGCAAACACGAAGGCATAACCAGTTCTGACGGCAAAGTTTTAAACAAAGACGGCGAAGTCGTCGGCGAAGTCATTCCCGAAGACATCGTTATTGACATCTGGGGCAACTACAAAGGCCGGGTCAATTCGCTCGGCGACGTTCTGGACAATAAGAACGAAAACATTACCGCCGTTTTGCCGGGCGGTTCGACGGACAAAAACCTGAGTCTGGTCAAGCATGGTTCGGTTATTGATTTCGGCGGCAATGTCATCGGCGCGGTAATGCCGGACGGTACGGTCATTGATGTCAACAACGTTGTTTTCGGCCGCACGCTTTCCGACGGCAGCGTCATCAATCAGGCCGGCAGTCTGGTCGGCGAAATTGCCGAAGGCGACATCGTTATTGACAACGCCGACAAAGTGGCCGGTTATGTCGATTTGGCAGGCAACGTCGTCAGCCGTGACCGCACGGTCATCGGCCGCAGCCTGTCCGGCGGTCTGGCAATTGATGCCAATGATAATATTCTGGGCAGAATTTACAAAATCGGCGCGACAATTCTTGGAAATGATGGTAAATATATGGGCAGGCTGGCGCCGGACGGCAGCGTAATCAGTAAAGACGGCAAGAATATCGGTTATATCAAAAATAACGGTTCGTTTATAGATTTGGATAAAAAAGTTTCCGGCTATGCTTTGCAGGAAGTAGCCAAAAACCGGAGGAATTAGGGTGACTTTGAACGGCGGACGATTAGAACTTTTGAATAAAATCAGGTCGGGTGTGCGGACACTTGCCTTTTTCTCCGTGCTGTTTTTTGCTGCTCCGGCCGCGGCAATTGAAATTACGGCCATCGACTTCAACGGCGATCTTATAGGCAAGGTTATTCCCGACGGTAAGGTTGTCAGTCTCGACAATCAGCTTATCGGCAATGTTACCGCCGACAGCTTGATTGTTAATTTTGACGGCGAGCTTATCGGCGGCGTCATTCCGCAGGGCATTGCCATCGGCAACGACAACAAGCTTCTGGGCAAGGTTTCCAACGACGGTTCGGTGCGGCTGGCTTCCGGAAAGATTGTCGGCAAGGTTCTGCCGAATGGTCTGGTTGTCGACGATTATTTCAATGTTCTCGGCGCAGTTCTGTTTCCGGGGCTGATTTATTCCGACGATGGCAAAACCGTCGGCCGTCTGACCGGTGACGGTCTTTATACCAATCTTCAGGGACAGCAGATTGGTTTCGTTTCGCCGGACGGTTATGCCTACCGCAAGGTTGGCAACGATTATCTGCTGGACGGCCGCCTGATATCTTCCAAAATGGTCATTTCTTTGGACGGCGCTTTTATCGGAAGCGTTTCGCCGGGCGGCAACGTTACCGATTTTGAGGCGCAGACAATTGGTTTTGTTAAGGCCAACGGCTATGTTTATAATGAAAACAATCAGATTATCGGTCAAATAGTCAGGTCTGGTTTTGCCTTTGACAACAACGGTAAATACATCGGTTTTGTTACTTATAACGGCGAGGTTGTCAATAAGGACGATTTGGTCGGGCGAATACGCGCGGACGGCCGTATTGCCGACGCCAAAGGCGAAATTATCGGTTTTGCCGTTGATTTGGCTGCAACGGCGACAGATTTGGAAGGCCGCTATCTCGGCCGGATCATGCCCGGCGGCAGTCTGGCTCAGGCGCGTGAAGTCGTCGGACAGGTCGGTCCGCGCGGCACGGTTATAAATAAGGACGGAAAGATTATCGGACGCTTGGTCAATGCCGGCCCTGTGTTCAACTTCCGCGGCGCCCTGCGCGCCCATGCGCTGAAAAGCGGCGCGGTTATTTCGCTTGAAGGCACGCCGCTCGGCAATGTCCGCGCCAATCTGGCTTATGACAACAACGGTCTTGTTTTCGGCGCGACGCTTAATAACGAACTGGTCATTGCTCCCGGCGGCAAATCTCTGGGTATGAGCGGTATTAACGCCTCGGTCATGGATGGCAGCGAACGTAAATTCGTTTCGCCTTTCGGCTTTTTGTTTTCTTCCGACGGCGTCCTGAGCGGCTCGACCATGACGCTGGCGCCGGTGTATAACCTGACCGGTGCTGTTATTGCCTATATGATGCCGAACGGTTCAATGTACAACAAGGGGGTTGTTGCGCTGGGCAGGCTGACTGAAGCCGGCATCAACATTGACGAGCGCAACCGTATTCTGGGGCGGAATATTGCGGCCGACTATGCTTTTTCGGCAGCGGGAGAACTCTTGGGTATTTTATCCGAAACCAATATGGTCCTGGATAAGGGACTTAAACCGAAAGCCAAAATTCTGCCGGACAATTCGGTTGTCAAAGCCGGAAAGAATACCGAGGTCAACTTTAATCCTCAGGTTGGAACGGCGTCCGATCAGCATCTGGTCCTCGGCGTAACCGGCAGTTTGTTTGGCTATGCGGACATTGACGGTGCTGTCCGCAATCCGGCCGGGCGTGTCGCCGGAAAAGTAGTTGACGGCGGTTTGGTAATTGACAATTCTGGCCTGCCGGTTGGCGAAACCAGCGGTTATAAAGCCGTGGTCGACGGCGATTGTGCGCTTCTCGGTGTTGTTACGCCGCAGGGGGACATCCGCAATTATCGCGAAACGTTTATCGGCCGCATGCTCTGGAACGGGCAGGCGGTTTCGGAAACCGGCGCCGTCATCGGTTATCAGGTAATTCCCGGCAGTGTAATAGACTTCAACGGCAATATTCAGGGAACCATATCGCCTTCCGGACAGGTAATGGCTTATGGCGGCGAACTGCTCGGCTGCATTGACAAGCGGGGAAAACTGCGCAATGCCGACGGCGAAATCATCGGCGGACAGACGGAGTTTTATCCGGTTATGAATGTTAACGGCGTCTTTATCGGCCGTACGGTTCTTGACGGTACGGTCGTCAACGAAGCCAACGAGTTTATCGGCTATATGCAGCCCAATGACAATGTCAATTCCAAAACCGGCGTACCTGTCGGCCAGTTGTTCAAGTACCGCTTTGCTTTCGATAACGACAATAATTTTTTGGGGCGGGTCGGCTCCGACGCGCGCGTCTTTAATGCCAAAAACGAAGAGGTGGGAAAAGTCGAGTTTGGCGGTGCGGTCTTGAAAGACGGCAAAAATATCGGTTATGCCCTGTATGACATGTATGTTTACGACAATGACGCCAATGTCATCGGCTATATCACCCGTGACGGCAACGTCCTTACCGTCAACGGCCGAAAACTCGGCCGCATTGACAAGGGCTTTCTGATTAACGGCGAAAACAAGGTTGCCGGCCGCGGTAACCGCGATTTTTACATTCGCAACCAAAACAACGTCGTCCTCGGCGAACTGGAACTGAACGGCAGTCTGGTCGATCCTGCCAATCATGTCATCGGTTCGCTGAAAGACAATGGACGTATTCTGGACAGCAACGGCAACGTTCTGGCCATAGCCAAACCGTTGCAGTATTACAGCCTGCTTAAGGAATTGACCGAGGCCGAAGCGGCTCGTTTGGCCGCCGAAAAGGCCGAAGCCGAAAGATTGGCCGCCGAACAGGCTGCGGCTGCCGGCAATTATGTTATCGGCGATGACGGCTACCTTCGTGACGCCAATGGCAACATTATCGGCCGTATTCTTCCCGACGGTACCGTTGTCGATTTAAACGGTAATGTTATCGGACATATCAACGAAAACGGCGAGTTCGTCGGTTTGGACGGTAAAGTAAAGGGCAAAACCTCAAAAGACGGTTATGTCGTTGGGGATGACGGGTATTTGCGCGATGCGAACGGTAATATCATCGGTCGGGTGCTGCCGGACGGCACGGTTGTCGACCTGAACGGAAACGTTATTGGCCATATTAATGAAAATGGCGAATTTGTAGGTCTTGACGGTAAGGTTATGGGCAAGGTCAACGGTGGCGGAGCCGATTGGTACAGTAAACCGGTACAAATTGGTGCCATTCCCGAAATCGGCGTCGTCGGGGAAGAAGAAATGAAAAAATACCGCAAGTCGCTCGGTATTGCCCTGACGCCGGACGGCGAATATCTCGGCGATATCATGGACGACGGCAGCGTTGTTGATAAAAAGGGCAATGTTGTCGGTAAAAAAATGCCCGACGGCCTGATTATTGACGATGACGGCACGCTTATCGGCATTGAAGAAGTCAAAAAGCCTGATTCTTCGGGAATGTTTGTTCCTGCCGGCACTTTCGGCCCCGGCGGCGCTTACGGAACCGGTATGGGCGCCGGCGGCAATCTTGGCCCCGGCGGCGGATTTGGTCCCGGCGAGCGTTATGACCCGCAGCGTGCGGCGGCCTTGGCTGCGGCGCAGAATCAGCGCCGGCAGGCTATGTCCGTCGGTAAAATCAGCTCGGGCATCAGACCGGAATCTTTTGACGGTTATCAGAAAAACTGGGATGAACAGGGTATTGCCAAGGCCGTTTCTTCATGGCGCGTCAACCTGAGCGAAATGATTTTTGCCGACAAACCGATTCCGGCGGTTATCGCCCGCTCCATCGACAGCAACAACCCGACCCCGGTAACCGCTTTTGTTGAACGCAACGTTTATGCCGAAGAAGGACGCAATGTGGTAATCCCGGCCGGCAGCCGTCTGATGGGTACGCTGGGCGGCCTGACTGCAGGCACGGAAACGACTTCCTCGTCGGCCAAGGTTCAGATTACCTGGGAACGTCTGATCCGTCCGGATGGTTCGCTGTTTGTCTTCCAGGGTATTACCGGCGACGCACAGGGCCGCGGCGGTGCACTCGGCTATCTTGACCAGCAGCTGTTTAAGAAATATACGCTGCCGATTATGACCACGGCTCTGACCAGCTATACGTCCTATATCATGGCGCCGAAAGATGACGATGACAACAGTTCCGATACGGAATCTCCGCGCCAGCAGGCGGCCAACGACGCGCGTCAGAACTTTTTGCAGGACATGAACCGTATTTTTGAACAGATTTTGGCTGACAAAACTAATATCAAACCGCTGACTTATGTTCCGGCCGGTACTAGAATTATCGTCTACCCGAACATAGATTTATGGTTGAGAACGCCGGAAAGAGACGAAGCCGAAGTCGCCAAGAACCTTTCCAAGCGTGATGTGCTTATCGATGATAACAAGCTTGAGCAGGATCGTACCGATACGCAGAACAGGCGTAAAATGGGCATGACCGACGCCGACCGTGCCGCCACTGCCGGTTCCGTTGTCTATGAGGCCGAAGGAACCGATGCTGAAGCTGTTGCCGCACCGCGCCTGATGGACGACAGCAAGGTCAAGAGCAAGAAACCCGCCGCGACGGCAGGCGCTCCGGCACTGATGCCGACAACGCCGGCCGGTGGTTCGACACCGCCTCCGCCGCCTTCGTTCAGCAGCGGTTCGTCGTCGTCCTCTTCATCTTCATCGTCTTCCGCGGCAAAAACGGATAACAGCGTCCCTCAGTTGTTCTGATAGGAGAAAAATATGAGCTTTAAGGTTTTGGAATCAGTTTTGCGCCCGTTGTCCTACTGGTACAATCAAGACAACATTGAGGAAGTGGCGGTCAACCGTTCCGGCCAGATTTGGCTGCGTCTGCGCGGCAAACGCGCCTATCCCTGGGTAATGTATAAAGACGAGAAACTCAGCAAAGAATATCTGGTCGATTTGCTCTATATTGTCGCCAATACCTATGAGCTGCCTTTTGATCCGGTCGAGGGTTCGCCGGTTGTTTATGCCACCATTCCCGGCGAACACCGTTTTTCGGCTATTGCCGGACGTAACGTCATGTATGATCAGGACGACCTTACCGGCGGCGTCGCGCTTACCATTCGTGTTCACAGCGACGACGTGGCTTTCGGTCTGTCGGATTATGGTCTGACACAGGGGCAGGCACTGCACAAGATTAATCCGTTGAAAGACATCAAAGACCCGGAAGACCCCTATGAACGTCTGTTGCTAAGCATTAAGCGCGGCGACCATATTCTGGTTTCCGGTGCGACATCAACCGGTAAAACGACTTTTCTGAATAACCTGCTGAAGATTTTGGACATCAACAAGCGTATTGTGACCATTGAAGATACGCGCGAGCTGTTGGTGCCGCATCCCAACCGCGTCCATTTGGTTTTGTCCCGTACCGAACAAACCAATGAAATGGACTATGCCAAAATCATCGACTTGGTCGTTCGTTTTACGCCTGACGCCATTATCGGCGGCGAAATTTCCACCAGTAACGCCGGCGCCATCTGGGAACTGATGGGATCAGGCCACGACAACTGTCTGGCGACTATTCACGCCGAAAGTTCCGAAGCTGCTTACAAGGCTTTTACCGACCGTATTTTGCACACTTATCCGACCATCGACCGTAATAAGACGATTGAAGAAATGCACCATAAGCTGCGTGTCGTTCAAATTAACCGCGACGGCAACCTCCGCGCCATTACCGAGGTCACTTAGCGGGTTTATTTTTCTTCTTTGCCATTCTCTACAGTTATCCTCGGCCTCTTTCCTGTCATATTCGGGCTTGACCCGAATATCTCTTATAGATTCCC
>OMFB01000022.1_pt1 | contig 35340 bp, 34 predicted proteins | sample 1645571 | NCBI WGS metagenome assembly OMFB01 (sample SAMEA103958166, study PRJEB25191) | human gut metagenome | biome: human-associated habitat [ENVO:00009003]; feature: intestine environment [ENVO:2100002]; material: feces | place: Germany | collected 2013/2015 | reverse complement strand
CTCAACCGTCGAAAAGGTTGACTGAATTTTTATAATTAATTGGCAAAGCAATGGTTAAACCTTAATTTACCAAACCTTTAATAAAAATGGTTCTTTATCAAAAGTTGGGGTAAATTGTGGTTTAGCGGAGTGTCGGTCGGGCATTGAAATTTAGCTAACGCTAAATTATCCTCCCAAAAAACAAAAAAGTTTACTCAATTTTTTCAAAAATTGCGGGTTTGGGCAGCGCCCATAAAATCTTCCGATATAACAATTTATCAGGCGCAAACAGCCACGCTGTTTGCGTGCTAAAACTAAGTTTGTTAAAACAGGCGACAGCCTTTTATAAAAGAAATGATTAACTTTTCATTATATATCGAATGGCTTTCTTGTTGCTATCGCACTTTTAAAGGCTAACGCCGTTGTGTTCAAGCCGCCAAACAGCGAGCTGTTTGGCTATCGTTAGATTGCATAAACGGAAAGTATTTGTGGGCTTTGCCCACACCCACAACCTTTGAAAAGGTTGACCAAACTTTTATAATTGCTTGGCTAAACTGTGCACTAAACCATAATTTAACTCGTTTTAACTCAACGCAACAAAAAAGAGATACCCACGAATGGTAGCACCAGATAAGAAAACATTGAAGAAGTCAGTAAAATCAATGTTTTTCATGGTGCAAACACGGTGCGAAGTCGAAACAATCAAATACTGACAGGCTCAAAGGGCGTTGATATGCAAATATCAGCGCCCTTTTCCTGTTTTCACGCCATAGGCAACCGTCCCATGGCGTTTTTTCATACCCGCACCTGTCCCTGTCTCAAAACTGTATCACTTAGGGTGCGAAAGCCTCTGCTTTTCCCTCTCAGACTGCTGCAAGCAGGCGGGCGTGGATGTTTTCCTATGGAACACATCCGAGAGGCAAAACGGAGGCTTTTTTCATCGAAATCAACACTTTTATCTTCACAGGAAGGAGGTATCGAAGATGGCAGTTTTCCGTATTGAAAAGACCCGTGATTACACGGTCATGTCAAACCATCATCTGCGGGATATGTCCCTGTCGCTGAAAGCAAAGGGGCTTCTTTCCCTCATGTTGTCCCTGCCGGAGAACTGGGACTACACCATGAAGGGGCTTTCCCGTATCTGCAAGGACGGTATCGACAGTATCAGTGGCGGCATCCGGGAGCTGGAGGAACACGGCTATCTGATCCGTGAGCGCGTCAGAGGCGCAAACGGTCAGCTCGGCTCGATTGAGTACACCATTTTGGAGCAGCCTAAAGAGCCAACGCCTGCACAGGAAAAACCTATACGGGAAAATCCCGTACAGGCAAACCCAACATTGGTCACGCCTGTTCAGGAAGAACCCGCCCAATTAAATAAAGATAGATCAAGTAACGAACCATCAAGAACTGATTTATCAAGTACGGAGATATCAAATCCTATCCAATCAAATCCCCCTACCCCCGCAGGGGCAAGGATGGGAATGGATCGGATGGGAGCCAGAGAAAGCTATCGGGAACTGATTTTGGAGAATATCGAGTACGACTTCTGGAAGAACAGCGACCGCGTTGACCATGAGATGCTGGACGAGATCACGGAACTGATCGTGGATACCGTATGTTCTGCCCGCAAAGTCATCCGCATTGCCGGAGATGATTATCCGGCGGAGGTGGTAAAGTCCCGGTTTATGAAGCTGGACAGTTCCCATGTGCAGTATGTCATGGACTGCATGAAGGACAACACCACCTATGTCCGCAATATCAAGAAATACCTTCTGGCGGCGCTGTATAACGCTCCGACCACCATCAACAGCTACTATTCTTCCCTGGTGCAGCACGATATGTACGGGGACGGGCAAAGGGGGCGAGGCTAAATGCAGGAGGAAGTAACGCGGGGCGCCGTGACACTCATTGTTGACGGAGCCAAGCTAAGTGAGCAGGTCTTTGAAAAGGCCGTCAAAAAGTTCCTGGAGGAAATCCAGAAAAGCCAGAAGCCAAAAATCTACCGCGGCAGGCAGAGCCTTAAACAGCTTGCCAGCCAGAACGCCGGTCTTGCCAATATCGAGATCAGTGACAAGAATATCAAGGCTTTCTCCCGTGTGGCGAAGAAATATCATGTGGATTTTGCCTTGAAGAAAGACACCGCCGCAGAGCAGCCCCGTTACCTGGTCTTTTTCAAAAGCCGGGATGCGGATGCCATCACAGCGGCATTTCAGGAGTTTGCCAGCCGGAAAATAAGCCGTGAGGAAAAGCCCTCCATCCGGGAGCGGCTGACCCAGGCGAAGGAACAGGCGGCAGAGAAAGCGGAACACCGCACCATTGACCGGGAGAAAGTAAAGGTCAAAGATCGGAGCGTGCAGAGATGAATATGAAAAAGCTGTTTTTGCTGAACCTTCCGTATCTTCTGTTCGTGTATCCCTTCGATAAGCTGGCACAGGCTTTCCGGCTTGCGCCCGGTTCTGACCTCTCCACAAAGCTGCTTTCCATTGGGGACGGCTTCACGGCAGTGCTTTCCTCCCCGTGGCTCAGTTTCCATCCCACGGACCTGCTGATCGGCATAGCCGGTGCGGTGGTCCTTCGCATGGCGGTCTACCTGAAAGGCAAAAACGCTAAGAAATACCGCCACGGAATCGAGTATGGTTCTGCTCGTTGGGGTACGGCGGCAGATATCGCTCCCTACATGGACAAGGACTTTTTCCAGAACATCCCCATGACGCAGACGGAGCGGATCACAATGGCGAGCCGTCCAAAGCAGCCGAAGTATGCCAGAAATAAAAACATTCTGGTGATCGGCGGTTCCGGCAGCGGCAAGACGCGGTTCTTCTGTAAGCCGTCGCTGCTGCAAGCCCATTCGTCCTATGTCTGTACCGATCCGAAAGGAACCTTGCTGCCGGAGATCGGCACTTTCCTGGAACGGAAGAAATACCGTATCAAGTGCCTCAACCTGATAAACTTCCGAAAATCCATGAAATACAACCCTCTTGCCTATATTCGATCAGAGAAAGATATCTTAAAGCTGGTGAACGCCCTGATTATGAACACGAAGGGCGAAGGCGAAAAATCTTCGGAAGATTTCTGGGTCAAAGCGGAACGCCTCTATTATTCCGCGCTGATTGGCTACATCTGGTACGAGGCCACGGAGGAAGAAAAGAACTTCATCACACTTCTGGACCTTATCAATGCCAGTGAAGCCAGAGAGGACGACGAAACCTATCAAAGTCCGGTGGACTTGCTCTTTTCTCAGTTGGAGGAACGGGAGCCGGACCACTTCGCCGTCAAGCAGTACCGCAAATTCAAGATGGCGGCGGGCAAAACCTTAAAATCCATCCTCATTTCCTGCGGTGCCCGGCTTGCTCCCTTCGATATCAAGGAGCTGCGGGACCTGATGGAATATGACGAGCTGGAACTGGATACCCTGGGCGACCAAAAGACGGCGCTGTTTGTGATCCTGTCAGATACAGACAGCACTTTCAATTTCGTGGCCGCCCTCATGTATAGTCAGCTTTTCAATCTGCTCTGCGACAAGGCGGATGACTTCTACGGTGGGCGGCTGCCCGTCCATGTCCGTCTGATTCTGGACGAGTTTGCCAACATCGGCCAGATACCGAACTTCGATAAGCTGATCGCCACCATCCGAAGCCGTGAAATATCGGCTTCTATTATTTTGCAGTCGCAGAGCCAGCTAAAGACCATCTACAAGGACGCGGCAGATACCATCGTCGGTAACTGTGACAGCACCTTGTTTTTGGGAGGCAAGGAGAAATCCACGCTCAAGGAAATTTCGGAGCTGCTGGGGAAAGAGACCATTGATCTCTATAACCAGTCCGAAAACCGGGGCAGCCAGGTTTCCCACGGCCTCAGTTATCAGAAATTAGGAAAGGAGTTGATGACCCAGGACGAATTGGCAGTGATGGACGGCGGCAAGTGTATTTTCATGCTGCGGGGCGTGCGCCCGTTCCTTTCGGACAAGTACGACCTCACCCGGCACCCGAATTACAGATACACGGCCGACGCCGACCCTAAAAATGTCTTTGACATGGAACGGTACATGAAGAAGCAGCGTGCCGTGGTAAAACCCACGGACACCTTCGATGTGTACGAGATTGACGCAACTACTTAAACCCAAATCAAAAACATTTTTTAGGAGGATTATTTTATGGCATTTTTCAACAGTGCAGTTGGTGTTTTGCAGACTCTCGTAGTGGCCCTGGGCGCAGGTCTTGGTATCTGGGGCGTTATCAACCTTCTGGAAGGTTACGGCCAGGACAACCCTGCTTCCAAAAGCCAGGGTATGAAACAGTTGATGGCCGGCGGCGGTGTCGCCCTCATCGGCATCACCCTTGTACCTCTGCTCTCCGGCCTGTTCGGTTGATCGTCCGGCGGTGATCGCTTATGGGCGGCATACTCGACAAACTCGATGAATGGCTCCGAGGGCTGCTCATCGAGGGAATCACGGGAAACTTGTCGGGCATGTTCGATACGGTCAATACCAAAGTAGGCGAGATCGCCGGTGAAGTGGGCCAGACGCCGCTGGCGTGGAACAGCGGCGTCTTTTCTATGATCCGAAACCTCTCTGAAACGGTGATCGTTCCAATCGCCGGGGTTATCCTGACATTCGTAATGTGTTATGAGCTGATCCAGCTTGTGACAGAGAAAAATAATCTGCACGATGTAGACACCTGGATGTTCTTCAAGTGGATTTTCAAGACCTTCTGTGCCGTTCTCATTGTGACGAACACATGGAATATCGTCATGGGTATCTTCGATGTCGGGCAAAGCGTTGTGAACAGCAGCGCAGGCGTCATCATCGGGAATACCTCCATTGATATCAGCAGCGTCATCACGGATATGGAGGCGCAGCTTGAAGCCCTGGGTACGGGAGAACTGTTCGGGCTGTGGTTCCAGTCCCTTTTCGTGGGGCTTACCATGAATGCCCTTTCCATCTGTATCATGCTTGTCATCTATGGTCGCATGATTGAGGTGTATTTGACGACTTCCGTTGGACCGATCCCGCTTGCCACTATGACGAACCGGGATTGGAGCCATACAGGACAGAACTACTTGAAATCCCTGTTTGCATTGGCGTTCCAGGCATTTCTAATCATGGTGTGCGTGGGAATCTACTCTGTTTTGGTACAGAGTATCGCCACGGACGGAAATATCTCAGGCACGATATGGGCCTGCATGGGCTACACGGTCCTGCTGTGCTTCGCCCTGTTCAAGACCGGCAGCCTCTCTAAGAGCCTGTTCGGAGCGCATTAAGGAGGCTTGATAAATTGGCGTATGTAACCATTCCAAAGGATTTGACGAAAGTAAAATCCAAAGTGCTGTTTGGGCTTACCAAACGGCAGCTTATATGTTTCGGAGCGGCGGCACTCATCGGAGTACCGCTTTTCTTTTTGCTCAGACGCACGGCCAGCAACAGTGCCGCCGCGTTCTGCATGATTATCGTCATGCTCCCGTTCTTTCTGCTCGCCATGTATGAGCGGCACGGCCAACCCCTGGAGGTAGTAGCCGGACAGGTCATCCGCTGTATGTTCCTGCGGACGAAGGAACGGCCTTACCAGACAAACAATTTCTACGCAGCCCTGGAGCGGCAGGCCCAGGCGGAAAAGGAGGTGAAAGCCATTGTTCAGAAAGCGAAAGCCAGAGCCGCAGGCACAGCAGGCGGCAAAACCCACGGTAAAGCTGACCGCCGCAGAAAAGCGTGAGATCAGCCGTATTCTGGAAACCGCCAGAGGCGACGGCAAGGTACATTCCGCACAGAACACCTTACCGTTCCGCCAGATGTACCCGGACGGCCTATGCAAGCTGGATGACCACACCTGGTCGAAGTGTATCGAGTTCGAGGATGTGAATTATCAGCTTGCGAAACCTGACGATCAGACGGCGATCTTTGAAGCCCTCTGTGATATGTATAACGCCCATGACGCTTCTATCGGGATGCAGCTCTCCCTTGTGAGCCGCCGCATGAACCGGGAGGATTTTGTGAAGCGTATCGAGATCGCGGTGCAGGGAGATCACTTCGACCATATCCGTGAGCTTTACACGCAAATGCTCCGCAAGCAGCTTGAACGGGGCAACAACGGTCTTATCAAAACAAAGTACCTGACCCTCACCATCGAGGCACGGGACAGCAAAACCGCAAGGGCACGGTTTTCCCGGATCGTCATGGATGCCCTCAACCATTTCAAGGTCATGGGCGCTCTGGCAAAAGAGCTTGGCGGCAAGGAATGGCTGGAAATGCTCCACGGCATCCTGCACCCGGACGGGGAGCGGTTTGCCTTTGAATGGAGCTGGCTTGCCCCTTCCGGCCTGTCGGTCCAGGATTTTATCGCACCATCTTCCTTCCGCTTCGGTGAAGCACGGAAGTTCACGATGGCGGATAAATTCTGTGCCGTGTCCTTTCTGCAGATCAGCGCACCGGAAATGGATGACCGTATGCTCACCGAACTGCTGGATACGGACAACGGGCTGCTTGTCAGCCTCCATATCCGCAGCATGGATCAGAACGAGGCGATCAAAACGGTCAAGCGGAAGATCACCGACATTGACAGTATGAAGATCGATGCACAGAAAAAGGCGGTGCGGGAAGGTTTCGATATGGATATCATCCCCACCGACCTTGCCACCTACGCAGGCGAGGCAAAGAATATCCTCCGTGACCTGCAAAGCAGAAATGAGCGAATGTTCCTGATGACCTTCCTGGTGGTGAACTTTGCAGACAGCAAGCAAAAGCTGGAGAATGATCTTCTCCGTGCGGCAAGCGTGGCACAGAAATATAACTGCTCCCTGGTGCGACTGGACTTTCAGCAGGAGGACGGCTTCGTGTCGGCTCTGCCCCTGGGTGTCAACCGCATTAAGATACAGCGCGGACTTACCACTTCGGCGGTGGCGGTGTTCGTTCCCTTCACCACACAGGAGATTTTCCACGGAGGAGAGGCTCTTTACTACGGGCTTAATGCCACTTCCGGCAATATGATCCTTGCCGACCGCAAAAAGCTGAAAACGCCCAACGGCATGATCTTAGGTACGCCCGGCAGCGGCAAGAGTTTTTCCGCAAAGCGTTCCATCGTGGGTGTATTCCTGAACACAAAGGACGATATCCTGATCTGCGACCCGGAGGCGGAATATTTTCCGCTGGTGAACCGTCTGGAAGGCCAGGTCATCAAAATCTCGCCTACCAGCACGCAGTATGTGAACCCTATGGATATCAACCTCAATTACAGCGAGGATGATAACCCGCTGGCGTTGAAATCAGATTTTATCCTGTCGTTCTGCGAACTGGCGGCAGGCGGACGGAACGGTCTGGAGCCGGTGGAAAAGACGGTCATTGACCGTGCCGTGCGGATCGTGTACCGCCCCTATATCGCAAATCCCCGCCCGGAGAATATGCCGCTGCTGGAAGATTTGTATGACGAGATCAAACGGCAGCCGGAGCCGGAGGCACAGCGGATCGCGGCGGCACTGGAACTGTATGTGCATGGCAGCCTGAATGTTTTTAACCACCGTACCAACGTGGATATCAACAACCGCATTGTCTGCTTCGATATCAAGGAGCTGGGAAAGCAGCTCAAAAGCCTGGGTATGCTGGTGATCCAGGACCAGGTATGGAACCGTGTTTCCCAAAACCGGGATCAGGGTAAATCCACCTGGTACTTCGTGGACGAGTTCCACCTTCTGCTGCGCGGCGAGGTCGGTACCTGGAGCGTGGAGATTTGGAAACGCTTTCGCAAATGGGGCGGTATCCCCACGGGGATCACGCAGAACATTAAGGACCTGCTTTCCTCCCCGGAGATCGAGAACATCTTTGAAAACAGCGATTTTGTGTACCTTCTGAACCAGGCCAGCGGAGACAGGAAAATCCTCTGCGAGCGCCTGAATATCTCCAACCAGCAGGCGGCGCATATCAGCAACGCAGGCCCCGGCGAGGGGCTGATCTTCTTCGGCAATGTGATTCTGCCTTTTGTGGATGACTTCCCGAAGGACAACGAGCTTTACAGCATTATGACGACAAAACTTGGTGAAACCGGGAAAGGAGGCACGGCGCATGAATGATGAAAAATATGTGATCGGCAGCGGAAGTTTTCGGCTTCTGATCGGTGATTTGTATGATCTCTATTGTTATCATTTCAGTTTGACCCGCAGACTGGCGGAGGCTGCGGACGAAAAGGCACTTTTGAAAATCCAGAAAAGCGTGTCCGGCTATGAGCGCAGGATGAAACGCCTTTGCAGGCGCTGGGGGCTACCCACGGATGATACGCCCTGGGCCTACGATACAATGGAGAAATCCATCCGGGAGCGGATGCTCCATGAATAACCTGACCCATGTGAGCCTGTTTTCCGGCATTGGCGGTCTGGACCTGGCGGCGGAGGCTGCCGGGTTTGAAACCGTCTGCCAGTGTGAGTGGGCGGATTTTCCGCACTCCGTCCTCTCCGCACGATGGCCGGATGTTCCCAGGTTCCGGGATATTACTACTTTCACGAAGGAGGCGTTTTTTGAAAAAACAGGACTTGAAACAGTTACCGTTATCTCAGGCGGCTTTCCCTGTCAGCCCTTCTCCACCGCCGGAAAACGGAAGGGCTTTGCGGATGAACGCTACCTGTGGCCGGAAATGTGCCGCGTTATTACCGAGCTGCGGCCCCGTTGGGTGCTTGGGGAAAATGTTGCTGGCTTCATCAATATGGGGCTCGACAAAACGATCTTTGACCTGGCAAAAGCGGGATACGCTGTTCTCCCATTCGTATTTCCGGCTTGCGGCGTCGGCGCATGGCATGAGCGCCAGCGAACTTTTATCGTCGCGGCTGATGTTTCCCACACCCCTTGCCTCCGACAACAACACCGCCAGGGACGCGGCAAGCCTGGATGTGTTCCTGTCGGACAATGGGATATTCCGCAAGAGGAACCGAAACGGGGCGATCTGGAGCCTCAGCCTGTCGGCGGCGGTATTCTATCTGACCCCGGTGGCGTCGGACGGTTTCCGCTCGACCTTGAAGCCATCGGCCTTCGATCCGACGAAGAAGGACGGGAACCTGTCGGCGCAAATCATCTCCCAGGAACAGCCGGTTTCCGAAACGGCAGCACTGAACCCGGATTGGGTGGAATGGCTCATGGGCTTTCCGAAAGGATGGACGGACGTATCCTCTGGGCTGCCGAGCCAGAAGGAATCCCCCGCATGACCGAGCGCATGGAGGACCGGGCGCTGCGGCTGAAAACATTGGGAAATGCGGTCTGCCCGCCCCAGGCCTATCCCATTTTCCGCTATATCGCCATGATCGAGAATGGCACCTGCGGTGACTTCTGCCCCTATGGAAAGGAAGGTGACTGCCTATGAGGGAACTGAAAGCGACCGATAAGATCACGCAGAAAATGACCCGTGACGGTGCGGTATCGGAAAACCTTGCCACGGGAGAGGTGGAACATATCAGCAGCCGGGAGCCGGAAACGGAACTGTCCGCTTCTTCGGAAGAATCCGCTGGCGCTGCGGCTGACCTTGCCCTGCGTGCGGCGGAACACCATGAGAAGAAAAGCGCACGAAAGGCGGAAAAGGCTGACACCCAGGCAGTGCGGGATGGTTCTGCTGCAAGGCAGCGCCCGTCCTCCCGCCTGCAATTCACCGAGGAAGAACGTGCCGATCCCGCACTTGGAAAGTACATCGACCGTTCCGACCGTGCGGCGGACAGGCTGGACGCGGCAACGGCCGCTATCCCCACAAAGAAAGTTCTCCGTACCGAGCGTGTTTTTGACGAGACAGCCGGAAAAGGCAAAACGCAGCTTCACTTTGAAGAAGTGGAGAAACGCCCCAACGGACGCCTGCGGCACAATCCGCTTTCTCGGCCGGTCCATGAGATTGTCCACGCTGCCCACGCGAAGGTGCATGAGGTAGAGCAGGAAAATGTGGGTGTAGAGGCCGGACACAAAGGCGAGGTGTTGACGGAACGCGGGTTTGCCTACGGAAAAGGTAAAGTCCGTGCTGCCGTCCACCATCACCGCACAAAGCCCTGGCGTGACGCGGCGAAGGCAGAGCAGGCTTCTTTTAAGGCAAACGCCGACTACCTTTACCAAAAGGCACTGCATGATGATCCTGCATTGGCGGCTTCTAACCCGGTATCCCGCTTTCTGCAGAAACAGCGAATCAAGCGGAACTATGCAAAGGAGCTGCGACAGGCAGAGAAAACCGCAAAGAACACAGCGGCCACGGCGAAAAGTGCGGCGCAGAAAGCAAAGGACGCCTTCAAGGAAACATTCCTCTACATCAAACACCATAGCCGGGCGGTGCTGTTGGTGATCGGCATTGGCGCCTGTGTTTCCCTGCTGTTTGGCGGGATATCTTCCTGTTCCATGATGGCGGGCTCCGGCGTGGGCGGTGTATTTACTTCTTCTTATCTCTCCGAGGATGCGGATATGCTGGCTGCGGAGGCGGCCTATTGCGAATTGGAGCAGGAGCTTCAATATGAGCTGGACCACTATGAGGCTCTGCACCCCGGATATGACGAATACCGTTTTGATCTGGACGAGATCGAACATGACCCTTATGTGCTGATCTCCATTCTCACGGCGTTCCATGAAGGTGTGTTCACCATCGACGCGGTTCAGGCGGAGCTGCAAATGCTCTTTGAAAAGCAGTACATCCTGACGCAGGCCGTGGAAGTGGAGGTGCGCTATCGGACGGAGACACGGACAGACAGCGAAGGAAACGACTATGACGTGGAAGTACCGTACAACTACTATATCTGCAAGGTGAAGCTGGAAAACTTCGACCTTTCCCATGTGCCGGTCTACATCATGGACGAAGAAACGCTTTCCCTGTATGCGGTCTATATGGCAACGCTGGGAAACCGGGAAGATTTGTTCCCAGGCTCCGGCTATGTAGATAAGTACACCAAACCGCCCACCACCTATGATATTCCGCCTTCCGCACTGGAAGATGAAACCTTTGCGGCGCTCATTACCGAGGCGGAGAAGTACATCGGCTATCCCTATGTCTGGGGCGGCAGCAATCCGAACACTTCTTTTGATTGCTCCGGCTTCGTATCCTGGGTGCTGACGCAAAGCGGCGTCTGCAATACGGGCAGGCTGGGAGCCCAAGGGCTCTACAATATTTCCACCCCGGTATCCTCTGCCAACGCAAGACCCGGCGACCTGATCTTTTTCGTCGGCACTTACGATACACCGGGCGTTTCCCATGTGGGTATCTATGTGGGCGGCGGAAAAATGCTGCATTGCGGCGACCCCATTCAGTATGCAGATATCAACACAAGCTACTGGCAATCCCACTTTTACGCTTTCGGGCGACCGCCCTACAACTAAAAAACGATATGGAGGTAATTTGATTTATGGCAACGACACAGAAGATCCGCAATGACATTGCGAAAACCAAAGAAAAGATCGCGGAACAGCAGAAACGCCTTCGTGCGCTGGAGGCCCAACTTGCGGAGGAAGAAAATCTGGAAATCGTCCGCATGGTGAAAGCCGTGAAGATGGACAACAAGGAACTGACCGCCTTCCTGAAAGCCTATGCCAGCGGTATGATCTCCCTGCCGGAAGGTATGCTGCAGGAGGGCAACACCGAGAATGAGGAAACGGAGGGATACGAGGATGAAGCATAACTTTATGACAAAAATGGTATCGGCTCTTTTGGCGGTGGTGCTCAGCACTGCCGCTTTTTCTGTCACCGCCTTTGCCAGCGGCGGTGAGGGAAGCACGGAATCCATGGCTGAACAGGAAACGGCCGGTGATGTTTCTGATCTGCTTTTCACTCTGGCAGGCAGCCAGGTCACGGTATCCGTCACCGAGGATGGTATCCAGTTCAGTTCCGGCGAAAATGACTCCGGGCAGACCGGTACTGTCACCACGGGCGGCGGCAATCTGAATGTCCGCACGGGTGCGGGAATGGACTACACCGCCTTCACCCAGCTTCCCAACGGAACGACCGTGAAGGTGATCGGCACGGACGGCGACTGGCTGAAAGTCATCCTGCCGGAAAAGGTCGGCTATGTCTATTCCGGCTACATGACGGTAAGTGACGGCGAGGCTGGTTCCGGGGAAGGTTCTTTCTCCCTGGACGCTGAAACGCTGGAAAATCTGCTGGGTATGCTGGGCGGCGGTTTGAATGGCGGTACCGCCCTGACGCCGGACGGGAACCTTTCGCTGATTGACGATATTGGCAGCCCGACCGCCAGCGGCAAGCAGTTTATTACAGTGGAAACGAAGAACGGCAATGTGTTCTATCTCATTATCGACCGTGACGATGAGGGCGAGGAAACCGTGCATTTTCTGAACCAGGTGGATGAAGCCGACCTCATGGCGCTTACGGAGGATGGAGAAAAGGCGGAAACACCTATTGTCTGCACCTGTACGGAAAAGTGCCAGGCCGGAGCGGTCAATACCGCTTGCCCGGTCTGCGTAAAAAACCTTAGTGAATGTGTTGGTACAGAACAGAAAGCTGCGGAGCCCACCGAACCAGAGAATCCGGAGCCTGAAAAGAAAAGCAATGCCGGGGCGATCGCGGCGGTGCTGCTGATCCTTGCGGCTGGAGGTGGCGCAGCGGTCTATTTCCTGGTACTGAAACCGAAGCAGGGCAAGAAAGTTCCCGCTGATCTGGATGATTTCGACCTGGAGGATGAAGAAGAATATCTGACTGAGGACGAGGAAACGGAGGAAAAGAATGAGTAAACTGATTATCGCAGAAAAACCGAGTGTGGCAAAATCTATCGCATCGGCCCTGGGTGCTTCATCCAGGGCTGATGGCTTTTATGAGGGCAGCGGCCTTCTCGTATCCTGGTGCGTTGGGCACCTGGTATCCCCGCTGGACGCGGGCGGCTATGACGAACGCTTCAAGAAATGGCGCTATGACGATCTTCCCATTCTGCCGGAACCGTTCCGCTATGTGCTGGCACCGGACAAAGAGGATGCTTTTGAAAATCTCCGTGCCCTGATGGACCGCCCCGACGTGGATACCATCGTCAATGCCTGTGACGCCGGACGTGAGGGAGAGCTGATCTTCCGTCTGGTGTATGAAATGGCTGGATGCCGCAAGCCAATTCTTCGTCTCTGGATTTCTTCGATGGAGGACAGCGCTATCCGGGAGGGTTTTTCTGATCTGCGCCCCGGCACCGATTATGAAGCCCTGTATCAATCTGCCCTCTGCCGCCAGAAAGCGGATTGGCTGGTGGGGATCAATGCCACGCGCCTTTTCTCCGTCCTCTATCACCGCACCTTGAATGTAGGCCGTGTGCAAACACCCACGCTGGCAATGCTGGCGGAGCGTGACGCAAAGATCACGCTGTTTCACAAGGAAAAATATCATTTGCTGCGCCTGACGCTGGATGGAGCCGAGGCGGTGTCGGAGAAATTCACCGATTCGGCAGCGGCGGAACAGGCAGCGGCCATGTGCAAGGGTGCGACCGTCACCTGTACCTCTGTCACGAAGGAGCAGAAGAAGGAACAGCCGCCGAAGCTCTATGACCTTACCACCTTGCAGCGGGAGGCAAACCGCCTGTTCGGATACACAGCGAAGCAGACCCTTGACTACGCACAAAGCCTCTACGAAAAGAAGCTGCTGACCTATCCCCGCACGGACAGCCGGTATCTGACCTCCGACATGGCGGAAACAGCCTCCTGCGTCATCCATCTGGCGGCGAAGGTGCCGCCCTTTGACGGGATCAGCAACTTCTTCCCGCTGGTGGAGGCCATGATCTCCGACAAGGATGTATCTGACCACCATGCTATCATCCCGACTATGGAGATTGAAAAAGCGGATTTGAAATTGCTCCCCGTTGGTGAACGAAACCTTCTGCTGTTGGTCTGCTGCAAGCTGCTGTGTGCGTCGGCGGAACCGTATGAATATGAGGCGGTCACGGCCACCTTTGACTGCTGCGGCCATTCCTTCACCGCAAAGGGCAAGCGCATCCTCTCCGAGGGCTGGCGGGAGATCGACCACATTTTCCGTACCTCCCTGAAAGAAAAGCCTGTTGATGGGGACGGCGGCACGCTCCCGGACTTCACCAAAGGGCAGACTTTTGGCGGTGCGGAGGTTGCTGTTACCGAGCATTTTACCCAGCCGCCGAAGCCCTACTCCGAAGATACCCTCCTGTCCGCTATGGAGAACGCAGGCAAGGATGATATCCCCGATGAGGCGGAGCGAAAAGGTCTTGGCACGCCTGCGACCAGGGCGGCTATCATCGAAAAGCTGGTGGCTGCCGGATTTGTGGAGCGCAAGGGCAAGAGTCTGATCCCCACAAAAGCCGGTATCAACCTTGTCACGGTCCTGCCGGAGCCGCTGACCTCTCCCATGCTTACCGCAGAATGGGAACAGGAATTGACGGAGATCGCAAAGGGCAATGCTGACCCGGATACCTTCATGGACGGTATCCGCACGATGATCCAGGAGATCGTGTCCACCTATTCCTGCATTTCCGAGGATGGCAAAAAGCTGTTTGCCCCGGAGAAGGAAGTGATCGGTACCTGCCCCCGCTGCGGCCAGCCGGTTTATGAGGGCAAGAAGAACTTTGCGTGTTCGGATCGGTCCTGCGGTTTCGTCCTCTGGAAAAATGACCGCTTCTGGACGAGCCGCAAGAAGGAGCTGACAAAGAAGATGGCAGCGGACCTTCTGAAAAAGGGACGTACCAATGTCAAAGGAATGTGGTCTGAAAAGAAACAGGCTGCTTATGACGCTGCGGTGATCCTGGATGACACAGGCGGCAAGTATATCAATTTCAAGCTGGAATTTCCGAAAAGAAAGGAAGGTGTCAATGGCAGAAAATAAGACTTTAGAACATTTACCCGAAGTGAGGGCGGCGGTGGCTGCCCTCTCCCCGGAGAACCGGGAGTTGCTGGCGGCGGTGCAGGCCTCGCCCTTCAAGCTGACAGCGCCGGAGCAGTTCAAGGAGTTTGCGGCCAACATCGACTATTTCGTATTTGAGCCCAATATCCACGATCTGAATGATCTGGGGTGGCGGTATCTGACACAGCACATGGATATGCTGCTGCCCCCGGAACTTCTGAAAGCGATCGACCCTGTTCCTTTTGGCAAGTACGCCATGCAGGAGGAACAGGGGCATTTTACGGAACACGGATATATTTCTCTTTCCGGCGACGAGTGGGTGCATGAACGCCCTGCGGAGCCGGAGAAAAAGCCCTCCATCCGGGAACGGCTGGAACAGGGCAAGAAGGAATGTGCTGAGAAAAGCAAGGCGCAGCCCCATAAGGAAAAGTCTGCGCCGGAACTGTAAGGAGGTGCTGATATGCCATATTACGATCACGACAAGGATTATCCCTTTGCCGCCTTTATCACCAATCTTGGGAAGTACAATGAGGGCGAGCTTGTGGGCGAGTGGGTGAAGTTTCCCACCACCGCCGAGGAACTGAAAGAAGTGTTTAAGCGGATCGGGATCGGCCAGAAGGATGACTTCGGCCAGCCCTATGAGGAATGGTTCATCACGGACTATGACTGCTATGTGGACGGTCTTTACAGTAAGCTGGGTGAATATGAAAATCTGGACGAGCTGAATTATCTGGCATCGAAGCTGGATGAAATGAGCGAAAGCGAATACGCACAGTTTCAGGCCGGTATGGAAATGGGCGACCATTGCGGCAGCCTGCAGGAGATCATCAACCTCACCGAGAATCTGGATTGCTATGAGGTTTACCCCGATATCCATGACTATGACGATCTGGGCCGCTATTACATCGAAGAACTGGACGTTATGCAGGTGCCAGAGCATTTGCAGAATTACATCGACTATGAGGCCTACGGCCGGGACGTTGCGTTGGAGGAAAACGGCACCTTCACGGATCAGGGCTATGTGCGTGATACGGGTGACAGTTTCCATGAGTATTACGACGGTGAGCGCGGCAGTATCCCCGACGAGTACCGGGTGATGGCCTTCCAGGATGATCTTCCAGAAGAAGAAAAATCCGAGTGGGCTATGGATATCGCCTTTGACATGGACGAGTTTTTCCGTCAGAACGATCCGCAGTATGCGGCGGAGCACCCGGAGGCGCACGCCGCAAAGGAAGAAATTTACGAAAGCCTGATGGCCGGGCGCATTTCTGCTTTGGATGAAAAGCTGGCGGCGTTAGGGCAGACGCAGGAGGACTATCTTCCTTCGGAGATTGAAAAATTCAAGGATGCTACGGGCTATGAGGAATTTTTGGACTTTGACCCCGCCGAGATCAAGGCAGCGTTGGAGAATCCGGACAAGTCCCGTATTGACGAAATGCTGGCTTTTGCAGAAAAGGCAGAACGGGAGTATGCGGCGGAGATAGCCGCCTATGTGCAGACGCCCGCCGACATTGCGGAGCAGGCGCAGGCCGTTCCGAGAGATACCTTTTCCATCTACCAACTGAAACCGGGGGACGCCACACGGGATTACCGCTTTGAACCGCTGGATGCCATCCGCAACAACGGTCTTTCCGTAAAGCCGGAGAACTATGAGCAGGTCTACACCGCCCCGCTGACGGAAAAGGATAGTTTGGAGAGCATCTATACCCGATTTAATATCGACCGCCCTGCAGACTTCAAGGGACACTCTCTGTCTGTATCCGATATTGTGGTGCTGCATCAGGACGGGAAGGATACCGCTCATTACTGTGACCGTTTCGGCTTTTCCCAGGTGCCAGAGTATTTGCAGCCGGAACGGGCAGCGGAGGTCACGATCCCCACGCCGGATCAAATGGCGACACAGGAGCGGATCAACACCCCCAGAGGCAGCTTTTGTGTGACCAATATGACACGGGAACAGATGGAAGTGGCAGGATATGGGGTTCACCATCAGTCTGACGATGGAAAATACCTTATCATGGGCAACGGTACGCGAGCCTTTGCCGTCCTCGCGGAGCAGCCAGAAAAGGACAATCCTCTCCGCACAGCGGAAATGACGCTGGAGGATGACTACGGCATGATCGACGGTGTTATCAACAACGGCAGACGTGGCGAAGAATCGGAAAAAGCCCAGGAGTACGCAGAACGGACAACGCCGGAGAAGTCTTCCATCCGTGAGCGGTTAGAGGACGCAAAACGGGAGTGTGCCGAGCATAAGCCACCGGAGGGCAAGAAGCCCGGTCGTGATGTGCCGGAGCATGACTGCCTATGAGCCGAAGCAAGAAGTGGCGGCTGGAATGGGCGTTCTTCCTGGGCGAGAACGGCAGGCGGCAGTATAACCATATCTGCAAAAAATGTGTTCACGGCTGCAAGCAGAGTTTCCGGGCGTGTCTGGTCGCTTGTCCGCATTACAGTTCCAAACGGTCTAAAATCTGTGAGGATATGGGTGGAAAAAACACAGAATAATTCCCTGTATCCGTATTTTCAAAGGTAGCCTTTATGATTTTTCATGTGTCGGTCTGCTTGCTGGCACATGAAGAAAAAGGCTTGATTTCAACCACTTTCTGTCACGCAAAACGGGAGTACAGCTTTTCGGTTCGTCCGATCGGCTGTACTCCCGCTTTTTCTTTTTAATCAAATTATTTGAACAGGGGTACAAACTGTACCTCAGTTAGAGAAGGATTTCCATAGTATTTTTTTAGGATTGGATAGGAAAGGATGGATAGCCGCCGTAGTAGGCGTTGTGGAAATGTGCGTAAACTGCCAGAATTGCGAGGCTGTGGGAAAGTTGTTTGCAGACCTGTGGAAAAGGCTTGTCTTTTTCCATCAGGTTGTGAATGGTTTTTCCATCGGCACGAGCGGCAGTTTTCCATATTTCCATGACGCAAGAAAATCATCCAACGATCAGCCGGTACACCGTCAGCGGCACATACCACACCGCCACGATCAACCGCCATGCCAGAATGAAACCACCGATCACACCACCAATAATGAAGTTCAATGCAAACAGGGCGATCCCTCCACCCAGGGAGCCGCCGCCCGGCACGATCCAGAGGCACATCCGATGGAGGCCAAACGGCAGCCCGCAGAGTATCCAGAGCCATACATAGTCAAGCTCTCCGTTCTTCATGCAGGCGGATTTGAAAATACAATACAGGATCAGTGCCACGGTCACGGGCAGTACACTTTTGAAGAATAATGCTTTGATTGCTTCGCTTCTTGTCATCGGTAAAACCTCCTTCCGCAGTTCCATTATACAGGATGCCGGGAGCTGCGCCCAGCGTCTTTCAAAGAAATTTATTCAAGTTCATGCCGCCGCTGTTGTTCCTGTTCCATTGGAACGGCCAGCAGTGCATCCACATTTTGCTTGACGGTCTCGTATTTCTGGGCTTCGGTTCTTGCGGTTTTGTACTCCGCAAGAAGGCGTTCCTTTTCTGCGCTGAGATTGGCAAGCTCCGTTTTCATGCTTTCTGTTGTCGGCAGCGGTACAGCCCCCAGCCGTTTCAATTCTCTGGCGGCCGCTTCAAAAAGGATGATCTCGCTCTCATGCCCCCGCAGAAACTTTTCTTTATCATTCGATTTACGGTATCTTTCATAAAGCGGCTTTAGCTGACGGTAAGTTCCGGCATGCTTCATCACAAGGGCAAGTTCGGCACTTCTGCTTTCTATCCGCTTGATCTCTGTATGAGCGGTATCCCTGCGTGCGGATATTGCGGTCAATTTGCTTTCCAGTTCTCCATAACTGCTTATCCCGTGTTCGGTCAGGAAATTCATGGTCTTGGCGGCCTGTTTCAGATTGTTCAGCTTCGCCCAATGGGTGAAGCCTGCGCTCTGCTGTGCCTTAATGTTATTCTGGATATCAATGAGCAGGCTGATCTTTCCGTCCTGCCGTTTCGGTTGGCGGGAAGGTCTGGATCGTCCGGCGATCCGGGCGGCAAGGGCTTCTTCGGTGTAGTCAACCCCCAGCGTTTTCAGACGGGTGAACCGTTCCTGATCCGGTGCTCTGGCAGAGATATACTTGCCGCGCTTGATCTCATAACCTTCTCTCTGCAGGCGGCGAAGCAGTTCTTCCAGGTTGGAACAGGCTGGCAGAAGTCGGTCAATGGCAGCTTTCAGCTTTGCCTTATAGCTGGTGCCGTTCTGCGTGGCCTGATGTTCAATATAGCTCTTGCCCTTGTCCTGTCCAGGAATAATGACAGACAGACCCTGTTCCTTGCAAAGCCGGTCAGAGGTGCGGCGGATATAGTGATAACTTCGCTTGTTGGAATGATAATGCTTGTGATCCGCAAAGCTGACCGCATTGAAAATCAGGTGGTTATGAACATGATCTTTGTCTATGTGGGTGGTAAGTACAAACTCATACTTGCCGCCCAGGATTTCTTTTGCGAGCTCCATGCCGATCTCATGGGCCTGTTCCGGCGTGACCTCCCCAGGCTGAAAGGCTTGGATCAGGTGGCGGCCCAGGTTCGTTCCCTTGTCGATGGCGTGGCGGCGAGTCCAGGCAAATTCAATATCCGCGGTTTCAGCGGCGCAGCCATAGGAGGATACAAGCAGCTTTCCGTCCGTCTTTTCCGGGTTGCAGATATAGTCAATGGCCGCTTTCAGCGTTGACTTGATAGGATGCGTCTTTGTAACTGCCATATCTCGTCCAGCCTTTCCCGTATCTCGTCCATGTCGGCCTGATACGCAGGACCTCCGGCGTTGATCCGCTTGGCGATCTGGTTGATGTTCCGGCCGATGGCAGAAAGCTCTTTGGTAAATGCCTTGATATCTGCGGTGTCCGTATAGATGATATACCCGTCAATCGCCATCTTGCGGAGGTAGGCACCATATCTGCGTGTGGGTAACTGACTCATTTTTTCGTCTATGAGCCGTTTTTCATCCTCCGTGACATAGAATTTCATTTGGATATTTCGTTTTCGGTTTGCCATGCGCCGCCTCCGTTCTTTATAAGGGTTTGGGATTATCCCAACAAGCATTTTGAATTTTCGGGCAAGGGACCTGAAAATCTCAAAATTCGCAAGCGGGTACTCGCTTGCTGTGCTTGCTATCGTATCTTATCCCTACTTATAAAGCGTTTCGGAAACCTCAAAATGCCCGCAAAATAAGAAAAACAGAGGATGTTCAGACACCCTCCGTTTCTTCATTCGGCTTTTCAATTTTTAAGGCCCCGTCAATGGCACCTTCCACGATAGGCAAATACTGTTCCGGGCAGAGCTTTAACTTCTGTCCGACCCGCTGGCGCAGCTCGCTTTCCTCTCGCATGACCTCTGGATTGAAATATCTCTCCATTGGCAGACCGCAGATTTTTACAAGCTGTATGATGACCGGCAGGCTGGGGATCGTGCCCTCGTTTTCAATGTTGGCAAGATACCTGGTATCAATGTTCACCTTTTCGGCTAAATCTTTTCGTGCAAGGTTCTTCGCCTTCCGTGCTTCTTTTACATCTGCACCGAAGGTTTCAAAGCCAGGGCAGTCTTTAACTTTTGCCATTCAACATCACCCACATACATTCTATATTTCATAGTTTGCACATGGAATGATTTGATATGTACCACACATACATTTTATAATTCTTTGTTATGTCCTGCTCTCCTTGACTGACTACCAAATATGAAGTATTATATACTTAGTTTCAACTAACTCAAAAAAGAGGGCACACAATGACAAATCAATACATGACGAAGCTGTACCACGATCTGCTCTCCAACTCTCCGCAGACAGTGACAATAGATATTCCGGCTGATATGGGAACAGGCCAGATTTCACAGGTTGTTACAAAGCAAGGTGCTGTTGTATCCGACTGGAAAATGAACTATTTTTCAGATATGAATGTGCAGGGTGTAAGCTGCGAAGATTATATTCAACTTTTATTTTGCTTCAATGCGGCTTCATCGGATGCTTTCAGGCAAGGATTAAGGATAGAGAATCAACACGCATACTTCAAAATTCAAAAAACATCCATGGACTGCGGCCATGAAAATATGCTATACTAACCGTGGTTTGCTTATGCTAACCAGGGAGGAAATACAAATGAGCGAACAGCAATTTACAGACTTTTTTGATCCGGAAATTCAAAAAATTGTCAGCGAAGATGGCTGCTCCATTTACAGAATGAAAAACGTAACTGGAGAGGGTGTTATCACTCGTTATGAAATTCTTCCGGGTATTGAATTATTCTATAATGATTTTCACATGAGCGATGGACAGAATCAAAACAAGCTTCCGCACTCTGATGTACTTGAAATCAATCATTGCCGGGAGGGACGTTTTGAATGCGAATTTGCTAATGGAGATTATCAGTATGTCGGTGCTGGCGATCTTGCAATTAACCGCCTGACAAACGAAACTACATCAACTTACTTTCCGTTGTCGCATTATCACGGCATTTCTATTACCATTGATCTGCCTACGGCAGATCAAACTATGAAGCGGATAGAAAGTGTGATTGGTGGGCTGAATATAGATGTCTTTTCGATTGCAGATAAATTTTGCAAAAATGACACCTGCGTTGTATTAAGAACCCAAAGCGAAATCGAACATATTTTTTCGGAACTTTATCGGGTGGAGCCTCGGATGATTGCTTACTATTTGAAAGTGAAAGTGCTGGAATTGCTGATGTTTCTGAATCAGGTTTCGCTTCAGGATTACCAGGAAGAACGAAGATATTTTGCAAGAAATCAAGTACAAACAATAAAGAAAGTACAGGAATATATGACAGCCGATCTTCGCAACCATTATACTTTGCAGGAGCTATCAGAAAAATTTGAAATTCCTCTTACCTCAATGAAGGTTTGCTTCAAGGGCGTTTATGGGTGTTCTATTTATGCTTATATGAAATCCTATCGTATGCAGGCTGCTACGATCTTGCTTCGGGATACTTCTGACAGCATAACAGAAATTGCGGCTAAAATGGGATATGATAATCCCAGTAAATTTTCCGAGGTATTCAAAAAGGAATTTGGAGAACTGCCTTCCGAGTTCCGAAAAAAGTTGTCCAAATAGGGGATGTTTGGTCTTTTTAGAGTGGCGGCAAAATAGCAGATACAATATACTATCATCTGTGCGAGCAGATGATTTAAGAGCGTCGTGCAGACGCTCTTTCTTTTTACATGGAGGTTAGCCTCCTCTAACTCTCAAAGGAGTCGGTATTATGAAACAGGATATGAGAAAATATATCCTACGGAAACTGGTTGAGCTGATATTTACTTTATTGTTTGTAACTCTACTGTCTTTCTTGCTGATGAGACTGTCATCCGTTGATCCAGCCACAGCTTATGCAAAGAGGATGATAGGAAACCCCACAGCGGAACAGATTGAAAAGATTCGGATTCAGTTGGGGTTTGATAAACCATTGCTTGTCCAGTATGGCCGTTGGGTATGGGACTTACTGCATTTTGATTTAGGCGTTTCTTTGGCAAATGGACATGATGTTTGGACGGATATTGCCACAGCCTTTCCGAAAACGCTTGGAATTGTAGCTCTGGCATCTATCTTTCAGGTTGTTTTCATTGTAATCGTTAGTTGTATTGCCTTTTTACTTCCCTGGAAACTTCCGAAAAAGGCAGTCAGGCTTTTGTGCATTTTGGGTGTGTCCATACCCTCTTTCTATTTGGCAACCGTTTATCTGGATTATTTTGCTGTTCAAAAGTCCTTAATTTCTGTGGCAGGAAATACAACCCTACTCAGCTACATATCTCCGGCAATCTGCATTGGCGTATTCGGGGCTTCTTTCTATACGCCGCTTCTGATGGATGCTCTGGAGCATGAAAGCAACGAGGATTACGCATTTTATGCCCGTTGCCGTGGGCTTTCGGAAAAAAGGCTTTTGCTGTGCCATTTTTTTCCGCGGGCAGCGATGGGTTTAGTTCCAAACTTTTTACAAAGCATTGGTTTGGCACTGGCTAACGCAACGGTGATTGAATCCATTTTTTCAATTCCGGGATTTGGTTATCTGATTGTAAACCATGTGCTTGATCGCGATACTCCCATGATACACGCCGAGGTGTTTTTTCTGGCGCTGGCGATTGCTCTTTGCAACATTGCCGCTGACTTGGTGCAGTGGGCAATCGGGCGTAAAAAGGGGGTGGCATAAATGAACGCTAAGCGTTTTCGGAAACGGTTTGCGCTCCTTATTCCGACACTTGTGATTATTTTCTTTTTCATCGGATTTTTATTTGCTCCCAACGATCCGATGAAATCAAATCTGTTGGCGAGATATGCTGATCCCAGTGCAGAATATCCGTTTGGTACGGATGCGTTAGGCCGCTGCATTCTGTCGCGGATTCTTTATGGCGGATGGACAACGCTGGGGATTGTATTAGGCGGCTCTCTTATTGTTTTTCTGATTGGTACTGTCATTGGAATGGTGACGAGCCGGGCCGTTATGAAAGAAAATGCGCTGATAGATGGACTGATTAACGCTGTCACGGCTATTCCTCCGATTGCGTATTTGATTGTGTTTATTGGAGCCTGGGGCAGCGGAGCGAAAACTACTCTTGTCGCGCTCACTGTGTCTTACATTTTGAGATACATAAAACTGGTTCGTACCCGTACCGACATGGAAATGGGAAAAGCCTACGTCATGTGTGCAATCGCTTCCGGCGCTTCAAAGCTCAGAATCATGCTGATTCATATTTTCCCGAATTTGATTGCCGAAATGATTCGCTTTCTGTGCCTTTCCTGTGCGGATATGATTCTGGCTATTACCGGATTTTCCTTTATTGGATTAGGGCTTGGTGATAATGTAGTAGATTGGGGAAGTATGATTTTAGACGCAAGGGGTGCTTTGGTTCTTCACCCGACCATGATTCTCTATCCAATAGGGGCGGTAATTTTATCGACACTCTGCTTTAACGTCATTGGCAGGCAGTTGACAACGAAGGAGGCAGAGTGATGTTAAAAATTGAACAGTTAGATGTCAAGGAACGGTCAGGCCGCTACCTTCTGAAAGACATATCTATGGAAATTCCTGCAGGCCGTGTGATTGGACTTACAGGTAAAAGCGGCTCTGGAAAAACAACTTTGCTGCGGAGCATTTTGGGAATGCTTCATACAAGCTGTCATATTGATGCCGGGAAGATTTTGTTGGACGATATAGATTTATCACATCTTTCCCGCAAGTCACATCGTGAGCTTTGTGGGAAAAAGCTTGGATTTATCCCCCAGAACCCTATGACGGCTTTTGACAGCCGATTAAAAATCGGTTATCAGATGCGGGAAACCTTTGTCAATCGTTTGCATTTGAATACAAGTGAAGCAACTGACCTGGCGAAAGAGAAACTGGTTTCCGTGAATCTAAAAGACACGGATCGGATTTTGGGGGCGTATCCGTCTGAACTATCAGGCGGAATGCTACAACGAGTAGCTGCGGCAATCTTATTGGGAATGTCGCCGGATTATGTTTTAGCCGATGAACCAACCGCTGCATTGGATGAAGAAAACAGGGATTTATTGCTTCTCATCATGCAGGAGCAAATGAAGGACAAAGGCATATTATTTGTATCCCATGATGTGGCCGCACTTAAAAACTTATGTCAGAACGTTTATGTTCTGGGAGCCGGAAAAATTATTGAGCATGGAACGATGGATAAACTCTTGTCAAGTCCGCAGACAGACTGGATGAAAAAATTTTCCGCGTTGAGCCATAGGGAAAGTCGGGGTGAATGGAAATGGGAGAAATTGTAATCCAGAATGTAAATCAGGTATATCATAATGCGAATCAGGGAGATTTCAATGCACTTTCGGGCATCAATCTCCGTCTTAGCAAGGGCGAAAATATTGCTATTGAGGGAGAAAGCGGATCAGGAAAGAGTACGCTCGCAAGACTTCTGATTGGACTTGAGAAACCCACTTCGGGAAAGATATTACTGGATGGTGAAGATATAACCTGTTGGAATTATCGAACATGGAAACAGCATCGTAAAAAAATACAGGCGGTCTTTCAGGATTCTTCCGGCACTTTAAATCCTGCCAGGTCCGCATACGCAAATGTGGAAGAAGCACTGGTGAACTTAACTGATAAGAAAAGAGCTGAGAGAAAAAAACATATTTTAGATTTGATGGATGCCGTACACATGGATTATAGGCTTTTGGAAACTCCTGTCCGTCAGCTTTCGGGCGGCGAACAGAGGCGTCTCTCTTTGCTTCGGGCGATTGCCGTGGAACCAGATTACTTAATCATGGATGAAGTGACCAGCGGGCTTGACCTGATTTCGGCGGATGCCGTACTTACTTTAGTAGAGAACTTTGTGAAGCTATCCGGCAGCTCCTGCATTTTCATTACGCATAGCAGAAAGGACGCAATGCGTATTGCAAATCGGATTATCATCATGCGGGAGGGACGGATCGCCGAGCAAGGCTATCTAATAGATCAATTATCAAACAAGAAAGGACAAGGATAACATGAAACAGATTTACAAGAAACTTCTCGCCGCTGCATTGGGCGTGAGTATGCTTCTGTCTATGGTCGGCTGTGGTCAGAATGATACCTCCGATCAGACGCAGACTGGCGGTGAAAACGAAGCGAAGGTACTGACGATCGTCACGGCTAAGGAATTGGACAGCCTTACGACACTGACCATGAACAAGGAAAACAATATTGCCTGTGGCCTGGTCTATGAGACTTTAGTCGCCTATGAGGACGGGGAAATTGTTCCCGAACTGGCCGAGGAATGGGGATGGGATGAGACAAATACTGTCCTTACCTTTAAGCTCCGTCAGGATGTTGCTTTTACAGATGGAGCCGCTTTTAATGCGGAAAGCGTAAAGGAAATTCTGGACTTTGACCGTTCCAACCCTAATTTTAGCGGTATCAAGGGCATTTACAACATTGAAAGCGTAGAGGTTGTTGACGAATACACGGTGGCCGTTCATTATGCTGCCCCTTGCTTCTCTTATATCAATGACTTCTGCTTCCAGAATGTTGCTGGTATGATGTCCCCGAATGTGTTTGAAGCTGAAAACTTCCAGACATTCACAGATGTTGTCGGCACTGGTCCATACATCCGCGAAGAAATGATTTCCGGTGACTGCACCCGTTTTGTCAGAAATGAAAACTATTGGGGCGAAGCTCCTTACTATGATGAAGTTGTCATAAAGTATATCCCGGAGGCATCTTCCAGACTTCAAGCATTACAGACCGGTGAGGTTGACCTGATTTATGGTGCTGACCTTCTCAGCTATGACGACTATAATCAGGCTCTTTCTCTGGATGGGATCGAGGGCGCAATCAATGATGGAAATACCCTGACCCGGAACCTGGTTCTGAATGCGTCCAGCGAAATTTTGAGCGATCTTAAGGTTCGCCAGGCGATTGCATACGCTGTCAATAAGGAAGAAATCACCAAGGGCCTGACCTATGGATACGAAACTCCGGCCACCAGCCTGTTTGCACCCGGAGCGCCCTACACGGATATTTCTTATAACAGCACATGGAGCTATGATCTGGACAAAGCAAATGAGCTTCTGGATGAAGCTGGATGGGTGATGAATGAAAGCACTGGTATCCGTGAAAAAGATGGACAGCAGCTTTCCCTGAATTACACCTATTGGACTGATCTTTCTCTTGCACAGGACATGGCTCTTGCAATTAAGACCCAGCTTGCAGAGGTTGGTATTGACGTAACCACTACCGGCCAGGATCAGATGACCTGGTGGACCGAAGGCGTTGCAGGAAATTATGACATTACAACATGGAATACAGAAGGGTCTTATACTGAACCGCACAAGTTCCTGCAGGAATCCCTCGGTGCTGATCCTCATGCTATTTCCTTGCAGGCACTTGAGGATTTCCAGAGCTATTCGGATGCGGTAAATGCGTTCTCCACCTCTGCTGATCCCGAAGTGGTTCAGAGTGCGATTGCTACTGCACTGAATGTTTCCAACGACAATGTGATTGACCTTCCGATCTCCTATTCTAAGGATCTGGTTGTATATAATTCCTCCAAAATCGCCGGATATACTTTCTCCAGCGTGCCACAGTTCTTTGAGATCGATAACGTACAGCCTGCGGAATAAATATAATCCAATGTCTAAATGGAGGGTTTAAAGCCCTATCAGAGTGGCGAAAAATAGCCGAACGACTATAATAGAGGTTGGTTAGAATTGTTTAACCAACCTCTATTTTTATGAAAAGGAGCGTATGTGAAATGGACAAGAAAGATAATCCCATGTCCAGACTGATGGAACTTGCCGCTCCATATAAGGGCGAATATGTTCTTTCAGTGATTCTGGCAATCCTGGGTGTTGCCGCCGGATTGTTGCCGTTTTTTGCAGTTTCAAAAATTGTGATTCTCTTGATGGATGGAGAGACATCTGTGGCCGTCTATATGGAGTGGTGTCTGATTGCGGGAATTGGTTTCCTTGGAAAAGTATGCTTTGCAAATTTATCTACTTTAGTTTCCCATACGGCCACTTTCGCAACTCTGGCGGAAATCCGCCTGAAACTAGCAGATAAACTTACCAGGGTTCCGATGGGCTATATGATTAACACCCCATCGGGAGAATTAAAAAATGTCTTGGTAGATCGTGTGGAGGGAATGGAAACGACCCTTGCGCATTTAGTACCGGAGCTGACAGCGAATCTCTGTATTCCAATTTGTATTCTGATTTACCTACTGTTTTTGGATTGGAGAATGGCGCTGGCTGCATTGATTACCCTGCCGATTGGTATGTTGTGCTATAAGGGAATGGCAAATGGATATGAAGAAAAATTCCAGGGTCTTATTATGCGCGTGCGTAAAATGACCAGCACTGTGGTTGAGTATATCGGCGGGATAGAAGTCATTAAGGCGTTTAATCAGTCTGCTAATTCTTACCAGAAATATTCAGATGCCGTTGAAGATAATGCGTCCTATGCTGTGAACTGGATGAAAAGCGTGCAGCTTTACAAATCCATGCTTGTTACAATCTGGCCCAGTGTGTTAGTGTGTGTTCTTCCTATTGGCTGTGTCCTGTACCGGAACGGGAGCCTGAGCGTTCCGGCATTTGTTACCTGTATCGTGCTGTCATTGGGTATTATCACACCAATTTTAAATGCCATGAACTTTACGGACAGCATTTCTCAAATGAAATCAGTAGTCGGGGAATTGTGCACCGTATTGGATGAAAAAGAACTGGATCGCCCGGAAACGCCGGTGTCTATTCATTCTTCCAATATTGTGTTAGAAAACGTCAGCTTTTCGTATGAAAGCGAAAAGCCGTTGCTAAAAAATATCAACCTTTCTATTCCAGAAAACAGCATTACCGCTTTTGTCGGTCCCAGTGGTGGCGGCAAGTCTACCATTACGAAGCTGATTGCGGGATTTTGGGATGTAACAAACGGAACTGTCAAGTTAGACGGAACAGATATTCGCAAAATTCCGTTGTCACAGCTTATGGATAACATCGCTTATATTTCACAGGACAACTATCTTTTTGACGAAACTGTTTTAGAAAATATCCGTATGGGAAAACCATCCGCAACGGATGAAGAAGTATATCAGGCTGCCAGAGATTGTGGCTGCTATGATTTCATTCTGAATCTGGAAAATGGATTCCATACAGTTGTCGGAGGTGCAGGAGGTCACTTGTCGGGCGGTGAGCGCCAGAGAATTGCGATTGCCCGCGCTGTACTGAAAAATGCGCCGATTGTTATTCTTGACGAGGCAACCGCTTACATTGACGCCGAGAATGAAGCCTTAATTCAAGAGGCAATGGCAAAAGTGATTGCCGGAAAAACCGTTCTGATGATTGCCCACCGTCTTTCTACGATTACCGATGCAGATAAAATTGTTGTCATAAAAGATGGGCAGATTATTGACGAAGGAACACATGAAAACTTATTGACTTCCTGTACGCTCTATCAGGAAATGTGGAAAGCGCACATGGACACAAAAGATGTGGCGTAGGAGGTGCGAAGATGATAAAGACATTAAGCAAGATTTATCAGTTTTCAGGGAAAATGCAGGAGACAATGAAAAAAGCTATCCTTTTTTCTGTCCTGCACTCCCTTTTTGATATGATGTCCTTTGGAGCATTAGCCATGGTTTTTTCGGGTTTAACAGACGGTTTTACTACGTCTATGATCTGGATGATATTTGGAATCACCCTGGCAAGTATGCTGCTTAAAATTTATTGCAGCTACATTTCAGATTTCGGCAAGGTGCAAATTGGATATTTTATGTGCGCGGAGAAACGGATTCATATTGGAGATCGCATGAAATATATGCCGATGGGGTATTTCAACGATCACAATTTGGGGAATTTGACTTCTGTCGTCACTACGACTATGGGCGATATTGAAAATAATGCGTCCATGGTGCTAACCAACATATTAGGCGGCTATATCCATGCAGCGATTATTACTATTGTTATGCTCTGTATCGACTGGCGGATCGGACTGACGATTTTGTGCGGGATTCTGCTTTTTACATGGTGCATCGGCCGGTTACAGAAAAAATCGGAAACGGTTTCGCCACAAAGACAGCAGGCCCAGGAGGCCCTCGTTTCTAATGTGCTGGAATACGTTCAAGGGATGCTGATTGTAAAATCCTTTAATCTCGGTCAAAATTCCAATAGCAAAATGAGACAGGCAATTCTGGACAGCAAGGATAAAAATCTGAAATTAGAGCGTACATTCGTCCCTTACAATATGCTGCAACAAATCATTCTCTACGGAACAAGTATTCTTGTTATAGTGGAGGGGTTGTACTTTTACCTGAATGGAACGATGGCGCTTTCCATTTGCCTGCTTATGACAGTAGCATCATTTATGCTCTTTGGTCAGCTTCAGTCAGCCGGAAATACTTCCGCACTCCTGCGGTTACTGGATGTTTCGATTGACAAAGTAAACGAAATTGACAAAACTCCCGTCATGGACGAACATGGTAAACCCGTAAAGCCTGAAAATTACAATATTGTTTTTGATGATGTTTCTTTTTCTTATGGCGAACACCAGGTTCTGGATCATGTGAGCCTGACTATACCCGAAAGAACCGTAACGGCTATCGTCGGTCCGTCCGGTGCCGGAAAAAGTACGCTTTGTAACCTGATCGCCCGGTTTTGGGATGTTGACGGAGGAAAAATTACAATCGGCGGTATAGATGTGCGGGATTACACACTGGACAGTCTGCTTACCAATATTAGCGAAGTATTCCAAAAGGTATATCTTTTCGCTGATACCATAGAAAATAATATCAAATTCGGCAATCCAGCGGCTTCCCATGAAGAAGTTGTAAAAGCAGCTCAAAAGGCTTGCTGCCATGAGTTTATTATGAGCCTGCCAGATGGTTATGGCACCGTAATTGGAGAGGGAGGCGCTACATTGTCCGGCGGTGAAAAGCAACGGATTTCGATTGCCAGAGCAATCCTGAAAGACGCTCCTATCATCATTTTAGACGAAGCTACATCAAGCGTCGATCCAGAAAATGAAAATCTTCTGATGGGTGCTATTGCAGAACTGACAAAGAATAAAACGGTTATTATGATAGCTCATCGGCTAAAAACAGTCAGAAACGCAGATCAAATTTTCGTGTTGTCTGGTGGTCACATTGTTCAGACAGGCAAACATGAGGATTTGATAAGGCAGCCTGGTATTTATGCAGATTTCATTGGTATTCGCAAGAAAGCGATTGGATGGAAACTAAAATAGCCGTGGGAAGGAGGAGGCAATGAAACTATATGCGTCAGGCGAGGATTACTTAGAGGCCGTGTTGGTTCTTCAAAGGAAACAGGGCATGGTCCGCTCCATTGACCTTGCCCGGCACATGGGCTTTAGCAAACCGAGTATCAGCCATGCGGTAGGCGTTTTGAAAAATGGAGGTTTTCTGACCGTGGATGATGATGGGTTCCTTCATCTGACCGTCATAGGTCGGGAGATTGCCGAGAAAATCTATGAACGCCATTTGTTTTTTATGGAGCAGTTTATCGCTGCTGGCGTCGATCAGGAAACAGCGGAACAAGACGCCTGCCGGATTGAACACGCCATCAGTGATACATCTTTCCGAAAGCTGAAGGAGAAAGTACAAGGAACCGATTAGCGCACATCGGCTCCGCTCTGCTCTGCATAATAAGTTATCTGCCCCGTCCGGGGAAAGAAAAAAACTGTTGACTGGGACAGATAATTTCGTGCGCTATTTTAAGGTTTAAACTCAATCGGCGGTTTTGAAGGATAATTTCAGAGCCGCCGTTTCTTTGCGTTTACACAAACCAATGACGACTTGCATGGACACGGTAGCCGATTGGAGGTTAATTTACCGTGTCCTTCTTTTTATTTTGCAGTATCCATGATCTGCACCAGTTAAAAAAAGCATAGCCCCTCCATCGGAGCCGTCCGGCTTTGGATATGAACTATACCATGTAAGCAATCTTCTTTATAAAACACTTCTGCGCCCAGCAGGTCCGTTGCGACTTGTTGGGCGCTTTTTTCTATTTTCCGAGGACAAGCCCGCCTCGAAAAAAATTTTTGAGAAATTTTCAAAAAGGAGGCTTTTAGCGGGTAGCGAGCGGCTTTGCGTTCGCCTTGTTAGCGGAAAGGGAGAAACCCACCTCATTCCCCCAGGAAAGGGGGTGAAAAGATGGATATGATCCCCCGCAATGACTATGGCGAGCGGTGCCAGTTCGATGCTTACTGCAAGCTGGTACTGTACCATGAGGCAATCGACTATCTTCGGGAAATGCAGAGGCGCCGTGACAGGGAACTGTCATTCAGCGACCTTCCGCAAATGGAGATGGACAAGCTCTGCGTTGTAGATCATTACCCCAGTGACAGATTTACATTCTCGTCCCACGGGTATGACCTGCATATCGAAAACGAGCTTGTGGCTGATGCCTTCGCCGGTTTGTCTGTTCAGGAGCAGAGTATTTTGATCCTGCATTTTGTTCTGGACCTGCCGGATCAGGAGGTTGGCCGCCTTGTTGGAATGTCTCGCAGCGCCGTTCAGCGGCGAAGGGCAAAATCATTGACCGAGCTGCGGATCAAGTTGGCCGCACTCATGCCGAAGGGAGGTTGAAGGTATGAAGAAACCCACTTACAAGGGCAAGGAGCTTCTTCCTCTTTCGGTGATTGACGCCGCCCGTGACGGGGACTCTCAGGCTGTGGATCAGGTACTCCGGTATTATGAGGGCTATATCAATAAGCTCTGCACCCGGACGCTTTACGATCCTGACGGCCAGCCCCATGTTCGGGTGGACGAGTACATGAAGCGCCGATTGGAGATCAAGCTCATTCATTCCATTGTCAGCATGAGCTGACAAGCCCGGTCTGAAAGCGGAAACAGCTTGCCCTTTCCCTGTTTCTCTCTTTCGTGAACGGAGGCAGCACCTTGACAAAGAAAGCCCGTTGGGAGGCCAACGCCGCAGTATAAGGCAAACGGATACATTCCTGTTTGTGCCGAGCCATACGGCCGGTGCGCCATGACCTCGTTTCAAGTCCGCAGGACGGGACCACTGTAACGGGCGAGCGAACAGCACCAGACCGCAAAGCAAGCGTGGCGGCTTGCGGGCGATGAAACACGGGCAGGGTCAAAGATACTCGCGCATTGAACGCCCACAAAGCATTGTGCGCCGCACCCATCAGCATGGGCCGGGGTTAGACTCCCGTGGAGCTGTGCCAGCAGCCGTCCGCTTTGCCTCTTTTATTGCTTATCAACTTGCAAACAATGAAAGGGGCCAATCTATGCAAGAAGATAGAACCTTTGAAAACAAATTCGCCCCGCCAGTACGGAGCGAAAAGAAAATTGGAAATACAACCTTCACCGTCAATTCGTTCTTCCTTGAACAAACAAAAGACGGTGTGGTTTCTAAAATAGAGCGGCTTATCAAGGATGATGTCCGAAAAAAAGCTGCTGCAATTTGACCTCCATAGGCAGACAAAACCAACAAAGCGCGGTAGAATGAAGATAGAACTTCATACCGTGTTTGACTGCCAGATTGGAGGTTATTATGTTTCATCAGTCAAACACCGCTGCTGCGCTTCAATTCCCTTACAACGCTATGAGCGTCGAAGCTATTACCGCTTTGTACTGCCGTTTATCGCGTGACGATGAATTGCAGGGCGACAGCAACAGTATCATCAACCAAAAGAAAATTTTACAGAAGTACGCTCATGAACACGGGTACACCAACTTCCGCTTTTACATTGACGACGGCATTTCAGGAACAACCTTCAATCGACCTGGTTTCCAGGAGATGATCGCCGATGTGGAGGCAGGGATCGTCAAACGGGTCATCATCAAAGATATGTCCCGTTTTGGCCGTGATTATCTGCAGGTGGGTATGTATACCGAGATCATGTTCCCGGAGCATGATGTTCACTTTATCGCCGTAAACGATGGGGTGGACAGCACCCAGGGCGACAATGAGTTTACTCCCTTCCGCAATATCATCAATGAGTGGTATGCGAAAGACACCAGCAAGAAAATCCGTGCTGTGATGAAGGTCAAAGGGAACGCCGGAGAACATTTGACGACTAATGCGCCTTACGGATACATGAAAGACCCGGATGACAGCAAACATTGGATACCCGACCGTGAGGCTGCCGATGTGGTCTATGAAATCGGGCTGTATGTTATGGATGGGTTTGGACCGTCCCAGATAGCACGAAAGCTGCGGGAGCGGAAAATCCTCACTCCTGCCGCTTACTACGAAAGCAAAGGCATCCCTTGTAATGTAAAAAAGCAGGGTGATCCCTATGGCTGGGACAATACCACGATAGCAGGAATTATGGATCGCTGGCGTGAGTACTTGGGGCATACGGTGAACTTCAAGACCACAAAGAAGTCCTACAAGAGCAAAAAGAAAATTAAAAATCCCGAAAGTGAATGGGTCATCTTTGAGAATACCCATGAACCTATCTGGACAGAAGCCATTGCCGAGGCTGTAAAGCAGGCGCGGCAGTCACGGCGCCGTCCGACAAAGATGGGAGAAATGGGAATGTTCTCTGGCATGATGTACTGTGCCGATTGTGGCTCGATCCTGTACCAGTGCAGAGCGACCGGCTTCCGAAAGGATCAGGAATACTACATCTGCTCTGGATATCGCAAAGGAAAGCAGGTGTGTGGCACACCACACTCCATCCGAACGGTTATCCTGGAGGAATTGATCCTTCAAAATCTGCGGGAGATCGTGTCCTTCGCCAGAAGCCATGAAAACCGTTTCGTTCAAATGGTCATGGATATGGATGTAAAGGAACGCAATAAAGGTCTTGCCAAAAAGCGCAAGCTGCTGTCGGAAGGTGAGAAGCGTATTACAGAACTGGATATGATCTTCAAGCGGTTGTATGAGGACAACATCAGTGGTAAGCTGACAGACGAGCGTTTTCACAAGCTGTCCACCGATTATGAAGCGGAACAGGCTGGTTTGCAGGCACAGGCTGCAATGCTCCGTGAGGAAATCGAAGAAGCAGAAAGCAAAAGTGCCAATGTTGATAGGTTTCTGTCCGTTGTCCGCCAGTACACCGATATCCCGGAGCTGACACCCCGTATCCTGCATGAGTTCGTTGAGAAGATCGTCATTCACGCGGCGACCGATCCCCATAGCAAAATCAACCGCAGGCAAGAGGTAGATATCTACTACAAAGGTATCGGGATTTTGGAAATGTCCAAAGTATTTGATAGCAGGCAAAAATGAAAGAAACGGCATAGCCGAAGCTATACCGTTTCTCTCTCGCCTTAGAATGTTTTCTTAACTGGACACCCCTAAACCCGGATCCTGTTTTTTCTGTGACCCGAAGAATTAAGGCGAAACAGGCCGTCTGCCGCCTGCTTTCAGGAAAACCGAGGCAGAAACGATAAACTGAATACAGAAACCGACTTTTAATCGAGCAAGCGGAGAGAATCAGATTCGTGCTGAGGAGACTGCCAAGCGCCGTACAAAGTCAGACTGAACCGGTAAATGGGTTCGGTCTGCTTTGACGGCGCTTTTTTGCTGCCCGATTTCTTTGTACGGCGTTGAAAGTCCTTTCCCGGCTTGGCTCGGGAAAGGACTTTTTCCATGAAACGCCGCTTTGAACAATACATCTGCCGCTACCCGTGAGCTCCGAATTTTTGATTTCACCCAAATTCAAAAATTCAAAGGAGATCACGGCATGAAAACATTAAAGGAGTTCGATTACGACCTTTGGGCAATCGAGGAAAACGGAAGAAAGAGATATTTCGCCAGAATCAAAGCCACCGGAGAGGAAGCGGAGGTCAGTCTTGAAGTGATGCGGCTGCTGCTCCGTCAGGAAAAGCAGATGCGCCGGGAGTACGCAAAACAGCAGATCATCGGGCCGGTTCTGAGCCTTGACGCCATCCGCGACGGCGGAAGCATGGACGAGGCCGCATGGCTGCTGGATACGCGGCAACGCATCGACTCCGAGGTGCTCACGGCAGAACTCACAGACGCATTCTGCAAAACGCTGACGGACAGCCAGCGTTCGATCTTTCGGGAATGCCTCATCGAGGGGAAAAGCCAGTCCGCATATGCTGCGGAGCACGGCATGACCAGGCAAAGCGTGCATGACGCAATCGCACTGATCCGCAAAAAAGCAAAAATATATTTTGCGTGATACCTGACAAAG